>Ga0209639_1000210_pt1 | contig 92307 bp, 112 predicted proteins | sample EPASupsiteHSE605_FD_187268 | JGI IMG/M metagenome (GOLD analysis project Ga0209639, IMG submission 187268) | Bioremediated contaminated groundwater from EPA Superfund site, New Mexico - Sample HSE6-05 (SPAdes) (version 2) | ecosystem: Environmental > Aquatic > Deep subsurface > Groundwater >...
GTAGCTGGCCACCGCTTTCCTGGTAAGTTCCTCGAGTTCCCGAATCGATATCTGCATAGTTCCGTCTCCCCTCACGTAAAAGTTATATGCTCCCTTAGATCGTGATTGCGCCCCTTTTCCAAGGGCGCGTGTCAAAGCCGACCCGGGAAATGCTGGGCCTTTTTATGCGGGCCTGCAGGGGAGCACAACCACCTGAAGGCCGCAATGTCCCTGCCACCACTTATCACTTTGATTTCGCTCAGTTATTGACTTGGGCGATTTGGTTCCTATTATACTGTCTACTGTCATATACTGTCATACTGTCGGGTCAGGGGGTACATCTCGCCCGCTACACGGACCGCTTGTGCACCGATACGCCCGCGATGAAACATGCACTCCGCCCTCTTCCCCAAGCAAGGATCAATCCCCGTGACAAGAGAACCGTCCCCCTATCACGCAATAAATAATTGTCATCTTGCCATTCCAAACAACAATTTGTGTTGATTTTCCTTTCTTCCTGATAATATTTATAACATTATTCCAAGTTATGCGCATAAATATTTTTAGAGGTTGAAAAGCTATGGTAAAGTACATCGTACAAATGGTTGACAAATATTCGGGTGAAGTATTGGATACCGAGGATGAAGAGTTTGATACCTATGAAGATGCCGATGAATACAGCCTCGTATGCAGTTCTAATTACGCCGCTGGAGCAGAAGTTTTAGAACTGGCTGGGGAAGACTTCGGTAATCCTGATGATGTTCTCATACAGAACTAATTTCTAATGTTTAAACAACGTCTATTGTTTAATTCTACCAACTGCTACATTACTCCTGTTTTTCAATCCATATTATTAAGTGGTAATATTTTCCCGGGGGTCAAACCTAAAATAGCTGCAAAATGAATCCAGAAACGAAAAATACCGAAGGCCTTAAACCTTCGGTAAATTCTTGCTTGATATTGGTGCCCGAGGCCGGGGTCGAACCGGCACGATGTTGCCATCGCGGGATTTTAAGTCCCGTTCTATACCTGTCTATATACCATTATATTGGCTTTTATTTTATTGCCATTTCTTTTCCGCAAATATTTCCGCAAATACCTCTTCTTTGACTTGCATTTTAGTGAGAGACATATATAAAAGTATAATATGTATAAAAAATTATGAGCAGAAGCGGACTTAAAAATAAGCCTCAGTAATTTTTACCCTACTGAGGCTTGATATATTTATTTAAGCATTCTGTTGGTCTTCTTTTTCAAACTCTATTTCAAGTTGCGTCTCGCTACCCGGAAAAGCCTTGTTGAAAAGGTGCTCAAATTCTGCCCAATTAGAAGAAATACGCATTAATGTAATTACTGAGCTCAAGTGTTTTTCTAAGTGCAAATTTCCAATGTCATCAGTCAAAAATTGATGATGCCTATACCTGCGATTACCTCCAAGGGTTTTGGGGTTCTTTGTTTTTAATTCATCCAATACTCCTGGGGGCAATTTTTCGTATACCAATTCATTAGTTAGTGTTCCCGCATAACCGGGACGTGCTATTGATAGGGGGTTGTATTGCCAACCACGTAATCTAAATAATTCCTTGTAAAATTCGTCTGGAAACCTCTTGGTCCAAGGCATTAATTCCCTAGATATGTACGCTTCAAGTATTTTATGTAATTCATTTCTATCGCGCTCTGCTTGATAACCAGTGGCTTCATCCACGAGGGCTATGATGCCAACCTTTGATAAACTCCTTACAATTATTTCACTTGCAATAGCTAAGGGTATTTGCTGTTTTGTTAGGACTCCAGCTTCTCTTGCCAAAAGATATACGTCGCATAATAAAGGTAATATCTCAGCCTTATAACCAGTAGTAATTTTGCCATGGACGTTAATATAAGTTAAAGGAACGAGCACTTCCTGTAAATCCCGATCAATAAAAGGTTGCAGGTTATTGGCATCGATAAAACTGGGCATATTGAGCACTCTTATTTCGTCTTTTTTTCTACCCCTTTTTGTGCGACCAAAAGCCTTAAAAATAGCTGTTTTGGATATCACCCTTGTTTTGTCCTCTAACACAGCACAAAGAAGATCTCTTTCGCCAATATTAAGTGTTCCTGCGTGCGTGGCCTTAAAAATATTATCTTGTAAATCGTTCACATTAAACCTCCAATAAAAGAAATATTTTCCTATATTTTAACAGACATATACCAAAAATACCCTTTAATAATATGAGGTTAATTCTCCGGATAACTATTGTGTGGCTGGATGCAGTTCTTCTCGGTTCATGGGTTTCACCTCAAATATGATCTATCGAACATATAATATTTAAGCGATCTATTTTTTTATACTAAACGCTTTATTTGGATCAGCTTCTACCTTGTTGCTGACAGTATCTTCAGATGTTTCCGTTGAAAATGATTTCAAAATGGTTAACATTATTAGAATTACCCTTAAAGAAGAAAATGCAAAAAAAGAAGCTAAAAACAGCCATGCACATGAAGTTATTTTAGTTGCTATGGTATCCGTGCCTACAAACATAGTTATTATAGTAGATATTACAGCTAAAATTAATCCGCTTATTAGAGCACTATGGAAATATGAGTTCAGTAACTCCATAGCATCATTTTGTTCGATTCGGCGCAAGGTTTTTCTATTAATTGTTGAAATTAGGACTGCAACCATAGTTGCCATAAAACCTACAATTACTGCGCTTACATTTATCGTGGCTGCTAGAACCGCGCTAAATTCTTTGTGGCCAATTATATTGTAATTAGAATAAATTGCTGCTAAAACCACTATACTCGATACTATAAATGGATACATTTTTTCAACTCGTAGTGATTCTAGAAACAGGGTTAGTCGGGGTCGACTCATATAATGACCTCCTAAGTTTTAAGGATTTTTTGTAAATAAGGCCTTCTATCGAAATAATACGGAAGGATGGCATCTATTAGTCGCGAATATACTATACCTTCGGTTCTGGAATAGGTCATTGTTATATAACTATGTACTCTGTCCTCTATTAAATTATAAAATTTACTATTACCATCATCTTCGATAACTGTAACTTCCAGTCTTGTTACCTCTTTTTGTCCATTAAGCTCTCTAAGTGTATCCATAACGGCTTGTTCTGCTAAGCCATCTATTTTTTTAAATTGACCCATGGTAAATTTAAACTCCGCATTAATAGGATCAAAATCTTCCACAGCTTTAAATATTGATAACAATGCTTTTTTATTCGTTGTTAATTGACTATTTCTTAAGTTAGCAAAAGATACATCGAATACTCTGAAATTTTTTTCATTCTGTAACTTCGTATACACATCCGGAGTAATTATTGGTTTGAAAAAAATATCTTCACCCATATAGATTAATTTAAAATAGGTTTCAATTCCGCTAGGCGAAAGGCTGTCACGGTTTCTTTGAATAACAATTACTGCTAATTCAGAATCATATATAGCAGTGACTTCCTCGCCCATATACTCATCATCTGGTAAATCCATATATTCGAAGGTACCATCTGGTTTTACAATGCCAGGTAAATCATTTTCTCTTCCTCTTATAAACTGAAGTCCCCATAAGCATTTCTTGTCTTTTATTTGCCTCAAATTATCAACAGTTTGAAGAATTGCGTTCTCGCCGCCAAAATTATACTTGCGGTCCTTAACATCAATTGACTGCGCCTTTATTAGTATATTCTCCAGATCAAATAATTCTTCATATATGAAATTTTTTTCATTATCATGCCTTCGACACCAAACCTGGAAATAATCAAATCTCACCCTTTTTTTTACGATAACACTCAAGATAACCCCTCCCTACTGTTATTACGTTCAAGGAAGCAATAGATTATCCTTTAGTTAAATACCGATTAACTTCGACAAATAGTGCCTTAATTCAAAAGCCGGGGAGCGATCCCCGGCTGCTTCATTTCTATTTTGCTTTGTGTCTATTTTGGCGGTGTAGCAGTGCTTGTCTTCTCTATTGCCTCAATAATTGCTTCTTTAATTTTTATAATCAGGTTGTCATTAAGATCTGAAGCACTGGCAGATTCAGTTATTGTCAGTGCCCCAAATATTTGAATGGCTTTGTCCTTAATCTCGGCTATAAACTTAGCGGCAGTAGCAGCTGCAGCTGCATAAAATATTGCTGTTATTTGTGTACTATAATCACCAACAATGAAGGTAGCCAACGCCAGTACCGTGAGTCCTCCCACAAACGGCAAAACATTTGTAGCTATAAATTGTGGCAGTTTCCGGATATCGAATGTACCTGCTTTAATGCTCAAAATGACGCCCAATAGAGTGTCGATTAATATAAGGACTAGGACAGCCCCAAGTGCTGCTAATATTCCTGTAGTCATATCCAATACCTCCTATTTATCAATTATTACTTGATTATTGGCCCCGTCCCAAGCAACGGCAATGCCAACGTCCCGCAGAGCAACGGCCGGAATATAAGTTGTGTCCTTGCCATCAACTGTAAGTATCGTAGAGTTTCCTACTTCCTTTCCATTAAGAACTACCTTAACTTCTTTCAAGTCCATTCCAACCTTCATGTCAACAGTTCCTCCTTCTTGGTAATCTACGCCGAAATATTTACAAATTCCCCTAGCAATTGCTTTCGCCAGTATCCACTGGTGCGCTTCATCCGAACACCAAACCACTTCATTATCGTTTGAAACAAAAGCCATTTCCACCAGAATAGTGGGCTTGTATACTTTCTTGATTACACCTATCCCGCTGTCAATCTGCTTCACGCCGCGGTTTGTTAGTCCGGTAGCCAGCACTAATTCACCTAACACGAGGTAAGCCAATCTTACTTCGCTATCACTGTAGGTAGGGTATTGAGAATAAAGAACTTCAACCCCATGGGCGCTCTTGTCAGCAGAACTATTAAAGTGCAAGGCTACCGCAATACCCGCATTTGATTGATTAGCAAAAGCAATCTGCCAGTTTACGTCATCCGTCTGGTTAGTGGCCCCCCATACTGCAACGTCAGCAGCGCGACTCAGGTTTCCGCCGATTCCGTTGAGCTCTAATAAGGTTTTTAACTTCAACCCTACACCAAGATTACCGTCGCACTCCCTCGCTCCATTTGCAGAATTTACAGCCCCAGGATCAAAACCTCCGTGGCCAGGGATAATATCAGTTTCTATATCCATAATATCTCCTTTCTAAAGCGGTCCCGCTTCGCTTTGACTTGTTGCTGCGGTGGCGGTTGAGGTTGAATCCGTCTCACAAGCTTTCATATTCTGCTTATAGTCGGCATAGCTTTTTAACGCTTGAACACCGCCGCCGCCAACAACACCAAAGGTTAGACTTCCAAGCGTGCTAGATAAACTATCCATAATGTACTGGACAACGACAAAATGAGTAAATACACTGACAGCGATCAATCCCAGATAAACCATTAAGGTAATAAAAAAGCCTGCTATTAAAGCAGACATACGCCTTTCATCAATTGAAAATAAATCCTTCCACATGGGCATCGCCTCGCTTTACACCGCCTGCGCTATGCGCCGCAAATACTCGCAATACTTTATTTCTACCTCTCTTGCCCAATTCATCGCTTCTTCTACATCTCCGTTTGTTTTCTGGTTAAGTACGGCTTTAGCTGTAACTTTTGCGAGTTTTAAATTGGCTTGACCCATTTCCATTTGAATTAGAGAGCCTTCATTTCTTAATTCAGCAATGTGTTTTTCTCTGCGCTGGTGAACACCAACATAAGCAACCCCGATAGCTCCAATGCTAGAAATAATAGTTGAAACAGTACCTGCATCCAATTTAACCGCCTCCCCCAAAACTGTTTTTACCCAAAGCAAAACCACCCAGCTGAGCCAGGTGGTTGTCAAATATTTTTGTAAATGTGTTTGCAAATAAGGCTAATACCCCAAGATGACCACTCCCCCCGTCCCCCAAAATAATAGCCGCCCATTTCTGAGCGGCTTGGATCCCTGATACTAAATCCCTAAGCGCTTGGTATTTTACTTGTTCCGCTATCGCTATTTCGAGAGCACAATTACTCCTCCCACACTCTAACTAAAAAAGCATCTCCATAATCTTCTAAAACAATCCAATGAGTCGCGGTTGTATCGGGTCTGAACGGATTTTCTTCAGTTCCCGCACCTATTCGCGGTAAAATTTTATCCTCTACCATTTACAACACCTCCACTCTAAGAATGTCAAATGCCGCGTCTATCGCTGAAGCGGAAATACCATGTCTAGTATTGTTAATCAATTCAACGTCATTGATTGTAGTAGTGATAAGTTCCACGCCATTAACTCCTACGGAGACCTCCGCTCCTCTAAGTACAGCGAATAATTCATGCGATTGCTCTGAAGATACCCCCGAAGGAACCGTAGCCAATACTGTCACTACTTCGTTAATTGTTTTGGCTAATGTTAAAGTAGAAGGAGTAGCTATATAAAGCAGAAGTCTATCTTTACCCGAAGCACTAACCCTAGGTCTAATTGTTCTAGCTGTAGCAACACCTAATGCACATATAAAAGCACTAAATCTGCAATCAGCTTCCCCACTATTTATCGCGGTCATAGCCCCAACAACCGCTGTCTTAAGTTTCAACTGTCCATTCTCAATCTCATATCCACCTGTAAAAGCTTCCCATGCTTGTCCTGTATCCGCGATACCTGGCAGACCATTTGCCCGATTAAATCCATCAAATACTCGTAATTTACTGGCCTTGGTTAGTAAAAGGCTCATATCAGTACCCCCTACGCCTTTAGCATGACTTTTATAGTCCTTGCCGGTGTCTGGGCGGCACTTGCTACCAATGCTAAATAATGCACTCCTGCTAGCTTCAGGGCGTGTACGTCAACTACATAAATCTTGTTTACCGCTACAGTCATAGCAGGAAAAGTCACCCCTGCATCATTTACAATATCAACCTTTGTTCCTCCTGATACAGCAGAACCCTTAATAGTTATGGTTGCGGCATCCCACTCGGAAGGCATCAAGAAAGATAAATATTTAAAGTTTCTAAAATCAATCTCTGTTGATTCTGTTCCCTCATTTGCTATTGTTACATCTACTTCTTGATAACTTCCAGCTACCACAACAGCATTATGATCTGGATCAATCCCAACTTCTCCAGCAACAACAGCTTTAATTTTCCCGTCCGTCCCTGCAGTCACCTCAATCACCTGAGTATTCCCACCGGCATCAAGAATAGGCAACCCCGCATCATTAACTAGCAATGCGTACAGTTGCTGCTTCCCAACCACTTTCCCTTTATCAGTATGCTGTAGATCCCCTTTTTCGATCGGCATTTCTCGCCCTCCCCATATAAAATACCGCCCTACCTCTGGCGGCTATCTTCTGCTTTTCAGCAAATCCAGTATTTCAGTTTGCATTTCAAGGATAAGTTGGTTCTGCTCGTACACATTGTCGATATTAATTTTCCCTGTTTTCTTTTTGTCCTCAACAGCTTTCAGTTTTGTCTGTCTATCAGCCTGTTTTCTCTCGTAATCCTCGTTCTTAAGGTGTTTTTCCGTCTTGCCAATCATCAGTTTTTTATGCATTCACTCTCAACCTCTTTTCTGCCGCATCGCAGACACAATCAGAAGTTAGCGCGATAACGTATTCCCCGGCCCCCGCAAATTCAAGGGTTAGCGCCCCAATCCCGTTGACCGGACTGACTGTATCGGTTGCAATCGTGATTCCCTCGTGTTGTATGCTGACTATGAAGTCGGTATTCTGGTCTGTTATGGCGTTTCCTTGATAATCATGGAAGGAAAATGTTACCGGGAAATCCTGGTTAGTTCCAATCTGATCGGCGCATTCTATTGCAATCTGAATAAAGGCACATTTTATAGCTCTTGCTATCTCTTTGCCATCTTCTCTTTGTATTTGGTATATAATTTCGTTTTCGTTGACAAACTCTGTAGTATGCATTCTATCCCTCCTTAAATGCCTACATGCCAAATGCCATACATTGTATTTATTGGTACGGCATAGGTGTTGCTCTTATATTGAAGTGACAGCGATGTCTGAATTGGCAACCCAGGAGGTATCGTAATAATCAAGCCTTCGCTTTGCTGTCCTGGGCTTACTATTGGCTTAATCCCAAGTGATAGGGCCTCGAATGAGGTAGATGCCCCTACGTTTTGAAAAGCATCAGGCATTCTCCAAGCCATTAAGTTGCGTGCAGTGTTCCAAAAAGAACCGATGGCTAGCCAACGATGGGCCTCCATATCAACACCATTACCGTCATAACAAACATCGCTCCAAGTATCCTCAAAAATAGTTGTGCCGTCTACTTCGAATTTCAGCAAGTTAGTATCAACACTGCCTGCACCTAACCAATGCATGTAACCACCTATAATTAATCTAGGCCCAGTAATTTTAACAATATCATGCCAAGCATCATCTATAAGGGTATTGCTGCCAACCCAGCCAAAGGTGCATACAGGCGATTTCCCGTTCCAAGGGGCTTTGGCAAAAGTAGCACCCATTACATCATTAATATTCTTCACTTTGGCGTGTAGACTGCCTGCATCATTTGCTTCATCTCCCCGGTATCCCACCTGACGCCCTATAAAATTAAGTACGGGCGTTAAAAATTCATACATATTAACTGCCTCCCATCAGGTAATCGCCGCTCATGGCAAAGGTTAAAACATCCCTTATGCCGCCATCCGGTCCATCTGGTGGAGGGAGATACCGGTATGTCTTGGTGACCAGGCCGTTGGCGTCGTACTCAAAAGTAGCGGCAAGGTTGTCCCCAGAGATCGAGTGTACGATATCATCCTGACCCTCCGCTGGATCATTGCTAAAAACCTTAAAATGGAGGGCATTGTTCGCAGTCCAGGCGCCAGTGTCAGCTGCTCGGTAGTATGCCGGGTAACCCGCATCCTGGGCAGCCTCTCCAATCCAATCTACTTTATTTATGGCGTCTCCCGCCTTGACTACCACCAACCAGTATTGAGCTCCAGAAGTCAAGCCCGTGAGGTTAATCGGCACGCTCCACCAAGCTTTTGGATCCGGAATAAATTCCATAGGTACCACTACCTGTTTTAACAGGGTGCCGTCATCTCCATTGGCCGGATCCATTCCCTCCCTGATCTGTACTGTAAGGTCAGCGCCAAGATTATCCCGATCAAGCTCTATCTCCACCCTGCCAATATCTGTAGCACCGGTGAGGGTGAACCGAGCGCAGTGGTTATAATTGGCTATGCTGTTCTCTACTACACCAGAGCCGCCCTTGGCGTCTCGCTGGCTGCCCTGATAGATAAGAGAAAAGGGCTGCGCTGTCAGAATACTGTTCATGGTATCTTCATCGAAAGTAGACCGTCCGTCTTTAAATGCATTTAACAAATGTATATCACCTCCTAAGTTACAGCTGTAAGTGGGATCCTAATCTCGACGGTTAGGGTGTTTCTGGAAACCTTACTGATACCGCCAGGGGGCAGAATCCGGTTTAATATTTGGCCGCTATCTGTAATCTCAGTTGCAGCTAAAAATACACCCTGTTCTGACCAATCACCATTTGCCTCGCCGGGTGTAAAGAAGAACCTAAAGCGCAGTTCATTTAATTCTCTGGTTTTGACTGCAATAGCTTTTCGGAATACCTCGCCTTCCAGCTTTGTGTTCCCTGATGCAGCAGCTGTAGTTCCGGTACCGACAGCCAGATATATAGCGTTGTTAACAGGGATTTCTCCCACAAAAATAGCGGCCAGTGCATTTAGGCCGCTTTGAGTAATAAGATTATGTTCTTCCCTGGTCTCTATAACATTCCCATTTTCATCGCGCCAGATAAAGCGCCAGGTACCAGATACACCAATGTTTTCTTTTAAGTCCAAAAAAATACCCCCTTTCTGGGAGTTAATTTATTTCTATATCGCTATTCCTATAACTAAACTATAATTTCCTGTGCAGGTTGAGCTTGCGCAATTGCCAATTCAGTAAGCAATAAAGCCTCTCGCTTACAAGCTTGTAAATAGTCCTCCACTGTTTGCACTTCTGGTGGGTTCTTTCCCCAACGATACTCAAAGGTATTTTCCCCCTCGGAAACAACAAACAGATAAGCATTGGGTTCTTCAAAAACTTTAATTTCTAAACATTTTCGTGTCCTCCTTACAGTTCTAGAGAATAACCTAGACTATACGTTACTGAATCAGCATCTGACGGCTCGACGGTTACTTGCCACCTACGAGGGAGTTTTATGCTTTTAACCGTACCGTAAAAATCAGTTGCTAAGGCTCCGGGTTATATTTGGAAACTGTACCAACCTCCAACCTCTGCGGCTAGAAAACCTGTGTCCGCCAGCGAAAGAGTAGCGTTGTTAGTAGGCTCAATGAATTGAATATGCATTTTAAGAGTTGTTGCGCCAGCTTTTGCGGTAACGTAGAGATATAAGGTAACTCCTTTACCGTTATAGTTGATTTGTTGCGGCGAGACTGTCATGGCTGTCCTTGCCGCATTTGCCAGCAAAACTCCTTCGAGGTTATTGCGCCACATATCCCATGTGGCAATTGAGTAAGTGCCATCGCCATTATCAATAAGCTTTAACGGTTGCCCCCATAGTTCTGGTGGTCTTACAATAATATCTGCCATTACTTAACCCCCTCTGCAACTATTGTCAGTGTCCCCGACGTGGGCGCATTTGCAAACTGTACCCTTAGTCTCAAATTGCTATGCACTCCTTGTAGTGCAGGAATAGTCTTAAAACGTGCGCTGGCCCCGATTCCGCCCACCTTGCCCGAGTATAATAAATCGCTCTCTGTATTTGTTATCACCTCGTGCTCATAATACATACATCCAGCCGTTGTTGCGGAAAGGACATTAACTGCGGCACAAGCTGTAAATATGGTTAAATCACCGTTTGCGTTACCAGCTACATTGGATAAAGTGCTGTAAACGGATAGTTTCCAGTCCTTGTACTGTCTTATTTCTGTGTCTGCCAAATGGTCAGATATAGCATATTCATGATAATCCGTGTCCCTGATCTCAACCGCGTTGGCTAAAGTTGCTTTTATCTCTTTACTTCCAGTTAGTGAAGTAATAACCGCACCATTTGCATCAACCTGGACAGGTATATATACTCCTCCGGAAGTTTTACCCCAGACTAGACTATCAGGCCCATACCTGCCGTTACCTAAATCAATTCCTGTCATAGGACGGAAATCATCTGCAACAGGATTGAAGAACTGCGGTATTGGAGTTTTTCCACTTTTATCTCTTAACATTGTCTTTGTATCATATCCCATTTACCAATCAATCCTCTCTACCCAAATGCCAGGGCCAATCATTGCCCAATCTCCACCGCTATCACATACAACTAATCCACAAATAGCATCAGCATCCCCACATCGATAAGGTAGCGATCGCGGTGTGTTTGTAACCGTGTCAGATATCCCAGCCTTATCAATTCGTCTGTCTATCTTAGATATAATCGTCGTATCCCCGGCCCTATTTTGTTGGGCCGAAACCAGTGCCTGAAGGTAATCGGCTATACCTTTTAATCGTCCGCCGTATTCTATCTTGTACTGCCATATATCTGTAGTTACGTTTGATACGGTTACTTTCCGAACCAGGAAGGTTCCAACCACGTTTCTCTCGGGCAAATTGATATTAACCAATTGTCCGGGTTCCCATCCTGGAATCTCCGTACTAAAATTTCCGGATACTGTTGGATTAGAATAATCTCTCAGCTCCGCTTGGCCAGCTGCCTCCGCCGCCTCTATTGTCGTTAAAGCATCGTCGGTTATAACATCTTCAAATATACCGTCACAGTCCAATACTGCCGCCGCTATAGCCTCCTGGCTTTCGAGATCCTCAACCATGGTGATAACGTCAATATCCTGTTTGGCTGTAAGAGTAATGGTGGTACCGACTGTAGGGGTGGAAGTGTCATTAGCGCACTTAATGTACTTCTCCTGAAAGTTCAGAAAGTAGTCATAAGTTCCATCGTCCTCATCCACGTTCTCTATGCCAATGCCACCATCAGGATTAACTAAAACTCCACCCACCTGAAAACTGCACTCATGAGGCCCCCATGGGAGGTTCCATACCCGGGCCACACCGTCTGCTTTCCACTCCAGAGGTTGTGGATCACTTAGCATAGTACCACCTATGACGTAAATCCTGTTTTTTAAGCTCTGTGTATCAATGGTATGACTGCCAAACTTAAATCTCCCCCCGGGTACCAACTCCATAGGAGCTGGGCTGATTAATTCATTCAGGGAGAAGAACTGAAGATCCTTGAACGAATCAGGCTGCCAGTGCCAACCAACATATTTACATAGCAATTTAAAACACTCGCTGGGCTTAACGTAATTAAATTTAATTTTAATAATATTCGGAGCTCCGGATCTTACGCCATTTATTGTAAACCCAGGGCATTTTTTTGCGGCAATGTCCAAGAATATGTCGCTGGCACTCATGTTCTCGTAATCCTCAATAACTCTTTTGCGGTCCATCAAGGCGGTATAATCATCACAATTAATTTGGCGGACATTTATGGAGCCATCCGGGAAGGAGCGTGCCAATTTATCCTTTGTTATAATTCCTGCAAAAAGGCGTTTATCATCTTGCTCAATAATTATTTCATCGCCCCACGCCGGCTGTACTCCTTTTAGCTGGAATGAACAAGTATCTATTTCATAGGTGAACGCCTTTTCGATTTTAAGACTCTTTTGTTCCAAATCCGGAAGACGCTCAACTCCGGCAATTTTAATGCTTCTCATCAAATCAGCCCCAATTTATGTAGCTTGCTTGTCATTTCTTCTTCCCAATCCTCGGTCAGCTGGAATATAAATGTATTGCCACCATTGTTGTAGGTGGTAGAATTGGATGATCCGGCGGCCCCCGAGGATTTAACAGATATGCTTGATATGCCAGCCATAGTGTTTATAACTGACTCCAAGCTTGGCAAGCTATTCTGAATTCCCTCTATAAAAGTCCCCACCAAAGAAGGGCCCCATTCCATGATCTTGCTTAATGGTCCTTTATCTGCCGGTGAGTGCGGCATATAAGCATCTACCGTGCCGCCTAATTCCTCCATGGTTTTTCGCAGGGCTTCAAACTGGCTTTCAATTCCGCTTATAAAATTAGTCATCAGACTTACACCGTAACCCGTAGCACTTTTATCAAGGGCCTCAAACGATACCTGAATTTTGTTAAGCTGCTCAGTAGTGTTCTTCAGGATCTCGGCATTTTTTGTTTTCCACTCCTGTTTTAATTCTTCCAGTTTTTGAGCCGCCGCGATATTTAGTTCCGTTAAACTCGCCTGATAATCTGCATATAGCGCGTCCGACTGTTCATTAGCAATAGACCTGGCAGCGCTTTGTTTCTCTTGCCAGAGGGCAACATACTGGCTCAATTGAACATCAGTCAAGGTGTTCAGCGCTGCAATCTCATCGGCGGCGTCCGGACCCATCTCTTCAAGTTCGGATATTAAATCATCACTGACGCCCCGGCCAGCTATTAAAGACAGGTTTGCTCTCCAGGAACCTATTGTATCTACCTGGTCTTGCAGGTTCTGTAAGAGGGTTTCCCCCGATACTTCTTTATTATTAACCGCATCGAATAGTCCCACAAAATTAGCAATTGCGTCTGCTCGGGATGTTAATTCGTCTTTATAAGACGCAGTCAGGCTAGCTTCATCCTCAGCCAATCGGTTATTAACTTCATCCACTGCAACTTGATATTCCTGGGCTGCTTTAGCCATGTCTGCATAGTAATCAGCCACAACCTCTTTGGCATCGCCAAGCAGATCTTGGTAACCTTTCAATGCTGTCTGCTGTTTCTTTAAAGATTCCAGCTGTTCCTGAGTTGCCTCCATTTGAGCCTTGGCATCATAAGCCGCAAGTTTGGCCCGGGCTTCTACAGCCGCCTTTTTAGCCGCAGTCAGCTTATCTTCGGCGGCGCCCTCTTGTTCTAATGCTTCAATTTTGCTATCAGCAGCTGCTATGGCTTGTTCAAGGGAGGCCCGTTCGATTTCTGCTTGATCTGCAGCCTGTTGTTTCTGGATCCCTGTTAGGTTGGCAGCCTCTTCTTTTAATTTGGCTTCCATAGCTGCTATCTGTTGATCCATGGAGGCTAGGACTTGACTGGTACCGTCCGTGATACCCTGAGCCAGACCTGCAGAAACATTCTCACCTATTTCAGTAAAAACTGTTGAGGGAGAATGGATACCCAATAATCCCTTAACTGTATCTGTAATTTTACTGGCAACGGTCGCCATAGTCTCTCCTATGGCATCAATACGAGACGATATGCCATTAATAAGTCCATTAATTATGGCTTTCCCTAAACTTAGACATGTTGTAACTAGTCCTTCAAAGGCATTAATTACAATAGTTTTTATGCCTGACCATAAATCAATAAATATATCCTTAAAGTGCTCCCAGGCTCCTGCCCAATCGCCAGCCATTATATCTAAAACTACACCTAACACATCAGCAATTACTTGAATAGCAGTTTGAAATATGGCTTTAATTATGTTCCATATATTGGCCAGAACAGATGTTATGTTATCTCCCCACTCACCCCAAAACGCTGTTATGCTTTCAGCTATAATTGTTATAATGGCTTTTATGTCTTCCCAGATGTCTTCAACTTTATTTCTAAAATCTTCGTTGTTTTTCCATAGATCAACAACCGCTGCAACCAAGCCAGCTAAAATTGCTATAACTGCAGCAACAGGGGCTACTACACCTGCTACTGTAGCCATAAACCCACCAGTTGCGCCTTCTGCTGCTACCGCTGCCGCCACCAATCCTGATGCTCCCAGCGCCTCCGATATGGTACCAATAGCACTGACTACCATTCCCGCGACAATCAACAGCGGACCAATTACTGCAGCTATCCCAGCCACAATAATTATTGTTTGTTGTAAAGCAGGATTTAGATCTGCAAAACCATTTATAAACTCCGTAATATTTTCAATTAGAGCTCTAAGTGGTCCGGAATTCAACTCATAAAGTTTTACCGCAGCAGTTTCGGCCGAACCCTTCATTTGCTCGATTGATCCGCTAAGATTGTTCATTTTCTCGCGGGCTACTTCTTTAGCAGTAACGTCAGACATCGCAGTCTTCATAGAAGTTACACCCTGCTCACCCTCTTTATAGAGGATGTTAGCCGCCCGGATCGCATCAGACCCAAACATTGTCTCTAGTGCCATCATACGTTCAGCGTCTGTTAACCCGCTCAGGTTGGTTTGTAGCATCCCTGCAATATCATCCAGAGATTTTAAGCTGCCAGTAGAATCGTAAAAAGCACTAGTACCGTCTTTGTTGATTAGATTAAACTTTTTAAATGCTGCCGAGGCCTTATCTGTAGTAGGTTGCAGGTTTAGGAGCATTGTCTTTAAGCTTGTACCCGCGTCAGAACCCTTTAGCCCATTTTGAGCAAAAACAGCAAGAGCTGTAGCAGTATCTAGGAATCTCATTCCGGCCCCTGCAGCTACTGAAGAAGCTTGAGAAAGTCCTAAGTTCAATCCGGCTACGTCGGTAGCTGAAGCATTAGCTGCCCCGGCCATAATATTAGCTGCATCAGTAACCGTTAGAGCATCATCTTTAAATGAATTTAGAGCTGTTGACGCAATAATTGCAGCATCAGCCAACTCTATATCACCCGCCGCCGCTAAAGCTAATGCCCCTGATAATCCTCCATTTAATATCTGCTCTGTACTGACCCCGGCCTTTTTTAATTCTTCAATACCCCGGGCAGCCTCAACTGCACTATATTTTGTATCGGCCCCCATTTCTATGGCCATATCGTGCAGTTGCTCTAGGCTCTCGGTTGTTTCACCGCCCAGGGCTTTAATATCAGACATACCTTGCTCGAAGTCAGATCCTGCTTTAATAACAGCGGCTCCAGCTGCGGCTACCGGCACTGTTACACCCATAGTCAGAGTTTTACCAGTGCTAGTCATGCTCTCCCCAGCCGTTTGGAGCTTGTTTCCCATATCTTGCAGCGCTTTGCTAGTGTCATTTGCCTGTGTTTTTAGTTTTTTCAACTCTTGCTCTGTTTTCGCAATCTCGCGCTGGTATGCCCTATACTGCCCTTCGTTGATCTCACCTTTTGCAAATTGCTGGTTTAGTTGTTCCTGGACAGCTTTTAGACTCTCTAGTTTGTTTGTAGTATTTGATACGCCCTCGGCAAGCAGTTGCTGCTTTTGAGCCAAAAGTGCAGTATTTGAAGGGTCAAATTTCAACAGTTTCTCAACTTTATAAAGCTCTGACTGTATATCCCTTGCAGACTTATTTACATCCTTAAGTGCCGCCTGTAACCCTACGGTTTCTGAACCAATTACTACATTTATGCCTCTTATAGTCTCCGACAATGCTCTCACCTGCCTTTATATCTGCAGGCAGGCATTGGCTCGCTACTTATTGTGCGGCTCGCTCTGTCCTTCTATTTTCACTGTTACTATTTGCTTGCACCGCTGACATTTGATTGTAAGATCAGCGGCATTAGCATAAAACATGGTTTTTCCACAATGGGGACATTTTACTTTTTCCATCTGATCAACTCATTTCAACTTCGTGCCTTACCTGAGCCATAGCAATTCCGATCTTTTTTCTTAGCTCCCTTATTTTGCGTTCTGATTTCTTTGTTTTAGGACCGCTTAATAATTTTGTTTGCCTTTCTTGCATTGCCCTTATCTCGGTATTTGTGTAATGAGATATATATTCCTGAGAGCAATGCGGACATTTAAATGCTACTTTTTGAATATCTCCCTGTATGAATGTTTCATTGATCTCTGTTAGTACGAATTCCTTATTACACCCTTCGGTGCATACTAGCTTTACCAGGTATGCCTACCCCCTATCCGAGCAGCTTATCAATATCCTTTTGCGTTGCCTTCCGTACCTTCCCACTGTCTACAAAGAAGTAAATATCTAGAAAACTTATGAAATCTGCTACGCTGAATTCATTTATCTCTGCAAGACTCATCTTTGCTCTTTTGCCGGATGCTATCAATTCAAGATCAAACTCTTCCGGATTGATTGTTCGCTTACTTTTGCTGGACTTGTTTTTTGGCCGCTCCTTTACGAAAAAAGCCGTTGGTAGCCTCCTCCATCACGGCACCCATAAGCTGTTCATCCGAGAAGTCGAATCCATCAAATGTCGAAAGCCAGGTTTCAAACCCTGGGAATTGATTACCTGGTCCTGAATCTGCCTTGGCCATGGCCCAGGTCATCTGGAGTATCATTACAGTATCTAGTTTGCTGTGATCCTGTTTTATGGAGTTCATTTTTGTTAGATCACCCAGCAGATCAGCCCTAAATTCCTGCCGGTAATACAGAAGGGCCAGGGGCGTAGCCCTGACCCTAACCGGTTTTTCGCAGATTTTTATTTCTTTCATATATGCTCCTTAACTAAAGGTAGGCAACTGCACTGCAGTGAACCATGCATTGTAAACAGCTTCATTGGCAGTAGCTAACTCAAGAACTCTTTTAACGATCTTCTTTCCGCCAATCTCAATTGGCAGCATTGTAATGGCTGCAGTTTCAGTCGCAGGATCATCGCTGCCCTCAGTAGTTTTATGATCTTTTTTGGGTCTGGCTAACTTGCAGTCATAGTAGACAAACCTGCGGTTTTTAACATCACCCTGCACTTGTCCCATTAAAGCAAACTCTTTTTGTGCACCATCCGCAATTTCTACTACTCCTCCGTCAGTATCCATTTCCCATCCAAATGCCTCTACTAAAATAGCATCCGGAATTAATGCGGTTTCTAAATCTCCTGAATATCCGTTGTTGCTGGTTGAAGTGTAGTAAATACTATTGTCTGCATAAAATTTTGACTCTTCCCCCTCTGGATCCGCAGATAGTCCCACCACCCCGAGGACAGGAATAGGTATTCCATAACCAGTAGCACCTGCAGTAACATTCGTCGATGCTCCGACTGTCACCCCAGTGGTGCCAGGGGTACACGCTAATGCTAATGTGGCATCATCCGCAGCCACCACTTTTGCTGTCAAAGTCAGAACACCTGCCGCACTTCTGGCAATAAAGTCCTCAGAGACAGCCGCATTGTTATTTAGTACATTGGCGACGGCGGCGGCAACTTGGGTAACTGTACTGTGTGATTCAGTGGAAAAAGGAACTTTAATAGCCAGCGGGGACCCCGTGACAGCTGCGCTGGTGACCGTTATGGTCACTTCCCCGTCCAGAGTGCAGCCGGTCAAAAACGCTATGCTTTCAACCTGAGCCACACCTTTAAAGGCTATATGTAGTTTTTCGAGTCCATATAAAACCTTGTTATTAGACATTTCTTTAACCTCCTATAAGTTTTATTTCATAAACAACCTGCCGCATCTTCTCCGACTCCAAATACGCTTCGGTTTTTGAGTACGGTAGGCGAAGTAATTTTAAAAGATCCTGCACCTTTTTTTCAGATACAGGATCTTTGTTTACCGTATAAAGTTCAATTTGGTAATTACCAATATCAACGTAGTTCTGGTTATCAGCTTTCATATCAGACCCATAAGCATACTGATAAGTAATAAAGGGGTAACCAGGAGCAGGATTTTCTTCAGTATTTATAAACTCACCATAAGCAGCCGGCAATCCTATAGATTTAATTCCAGTGAATAATTCTGCCTCTGTCATATCCTATTACTTCCCCCCTCCATTTCGAATAACTCGCTTAATGCGAGATAGCAATACCGGCTCCCACTTATCATAAACTGGCCGCATATGTGGAATCTCATCTACCCGTCCTCCATTTACTTTTGCGTGACCGAATTCGAGTAGATGTACCCGACGATAGTGTTTTTTGTTCCAGATTACATATTTCCTATGACCGTGACTCCCCAATGATTTATTAGTTTTAACAAAACTCCGGGCATACTCACCTCTAGTCACAGAGTCCGATTGTGGAGCCTCCAGTGCTGTTTCTATCAGCACTGCAGTTGCAACATCATCAACTGTTAATTTAATACCCGCACTAACATCATCGGTATACTCTTTAACCGCCCGGGTGATCTCATTGGCCAGCTGATCAATGGAAGTTTTTTTAGCCATCAGCCGCCACCCTTTCACAGGTTAACCTTATTTTTTCGCTTGTTTTGCCCGGGCTGGTCCGGATGATCCGGTAAGTAATGGAATCGTGCTTTAACTTTGTTTCTTTTCGATATTCCCTTGTATAGATTTCAAATGTTTTTTCAGGACGCAACCCGGCTGCAGCAGCATTATAAAACTCTCTGGCATATACTTTTAACTCCTCAGCAAATACCTTTCGTTCAGTAGGAACCTGCACCTGGTTGCCAATGTTGTCTGGGGTGATAGTAACGCCAATTAAATAAATTACCCTATCCTGCCTCACTTACATCAATCCTTTTAAACGTCCAGGTAGACATCCACCTGGTGTCCGTCCAGAGCACTGGCCAGATCAATCGTATTTGATTCGATTGCTGTAGCACTCACTGTTACAGTCGGAGCGGCCTCTAACACATTATTTAAAAATACCTTATCCACCGTATTTCTCTCCAAGAGATAAGGCAGCCCCAGTTTATCATTCCAACCAATAGACACAATGTCTTGTGCCACTCCAGCGGTTCCATTAGTGGAAGCCCCTGCGGTAACCCCAGTAGTGTCTGTATCTACAAAGCCCATGGCTAAAGTCCCATCGTCAGCTAAGTAAGCATCAGAGGTAAGAGTTACGGTAGCCGAAGTTCCAGCCGCATTGGAAGCGGTAAAGTGCGGAGCAACATCAGCGTCGGCATTGATAGCTGCTACGATCAGAGTTGCTACCTCTATAGCCGTATCATCCTGTTCTACTTCCACGGCTATTGCCTTTGGAGCGTCCAAGACGGCTGCTGTTACGGTTACCGTAATAGTTCCAGCAGCATCCGCCTTATGGGATATTAGCTGAGTTTCTGTCTGGAATGCAGGAACATGGGTGCGGGCTGGTAGAGTAACCTTATCAACAGTTTTGAAGGCCTTAGCCCCCTCCACAACAGCAACCCCATTAGTTGCGATTGTCTCTGTTATCTCTTCATCTGCATAATTTGTTCCGGTTAGTACCACATTTCCAGCAATACCAGCTACGTTTCCTTTTATTCTTGCGGCTCGTGGTACAGCAGGGTCAGTAAGGTTGACGGCCAAGGTAGATCCACCCGCAGCTAGGATAATCCCAGCGTGTACTCCGGTATTGTTTGCTGCCACGGCATCTGCAGCCAGGACTTGAAAATGGGCTCTAAATGCCCTGTCAACCACTACACCCTCCACATCGGTCTGAAGTTTTTGTCCCATTTTATGATTATATGAATGCATCGTTTACCTCCTTTTAAGCTGTTGTAAAGCTTATTACTGTATATTTCATAGTCTGGCCGGCGTATGCGGCCGCACGGTCTATAACGATCGCGTATTTTGTGGCTGCATCTAAAGGGTTGCTTGTTTCTATAGTCAGCAATTTGCCCGTAATATCCAAGGTAGCAACAATAGTAACAGGTACCTGGGTACTATAGCTTACCAGGGCTATTGAGTAGCTCTTAATCCTGCTGTTAAAAGTCAGTACAGGTTTCACATTTACTGAAACGGCAGTTGCTCCTTCTGCTGGGCTGCTTGTTACTTTAAGCACTGAGCTTCCGATGGCCAATTGACTGAGTAAAGAATAAAAGACGGGAGAGAACTTAATCTCCCCGTCTTCTACATTCCAAAGATCAGCTACGCCCATGACGATTATGCCGACTGCCAGGTCATCAAGCATCGACGTTTCAGATACCCCAGCGCCTAACATGAAAGACTTAACAGCCAATAGCTTTTGAGTCAGGACATCATTAAAATCAGTGCCTTCCACCTGAGGGCCCAGTCCCTTTTTGCACTCAATTAAGAGTTCGGCATCCGTCATTTAGACCAACTCCTTAAGCGCCCTTCTTGACTATTACGACACCGTTCGGATCAATGAGTTTTCCATCGGCTATAAGGATAGCCTTGTCAATCCATTCGTTGGTGTCATGGTCGAAATACCTGAACATGGTCATCTGCATATTGCTATTGAAACCATAGTTTTTTAGGTTGCAATATACAGCAACAACATCCGTCACCGCGGCATCATCATATGGGGCAATTATATCATCCTCAACCAGAATTACTTCCTTGCCGCCAAAACGCTCCTGGGCTCCCTCGGTAATCCCATAGTTAATACGTCCTATGGGCTGACCGTTGGCATCTACCATGCCGTCAATATATGCTTCAAATGTACCTGACGCCATAAGGAATGCCGCGCCTGCCTTATAAGCCAGAGGCATTTTTGCAAAGACCTTCTTCTTCCAGCCGTCCCACGCATCGAATTCAGCTGGGGTAAGAGTAACGATCTGAGCTGCTGGCACTCTTGGATCTAGGGTAATACCCAGGGGGCCACCCGCTCCAGAGCCACTTATAACAGCTTGGTCGATAGCCTTAATCATGGCTTCAACAATCAGGTCCGTTATGGTATTCTCGAAACCAACCAGGGTTACAGTGTCTGCCAACAAAGAGGTAGATACTTTACATTCCAGCCCATAATAAGCAAAGGTCACGCTGGTATTGGCCTGCACCTTCTTTTTATCCGATACGGCAGCCTGGGTGATCCAAGTTGCAGTCGGTTTCAGAGAAAGAATAGGTACCGTAACACCGCCTCTAATGCTGAGCCTTCTAACCCGTGAGAATACCTGTCCATAGACGGTTATTTTACTAATTACCTCATTCAGTATAGTGGTCGGAATTACTGCAGTAACATCGGTTGTGGCCGTCATGGCATCAAGCCTTAATTCAGGAGTTACCCGCCCAGTTCTGGCAAATTCCATAAAAGCAGTTCTATATTCTACAGTTGCATATGGGTCCACCGGTTCTGCAGCCCTACTTTGTTGTTGCCCTCCGCCTATTCCATAAGTAGCCAAGATATTAAGCGGACCAACGGGCTGCTGCCCTCTCTGTTCCCCTTCTCCGGAAGCAGGAGGGGGATCCTGGTGCCCCGGTGTGCCAGGCTGATCGTCCGGAATGCCATCAATCATTGACCTCAGTTCTGCAATCTCTCCGTTAAGGGTTTCCAGTTCAGTATTAATACTTCTCAGTTCTGCAATATCTTCTGTAGTACTGGCTCTGGTACCCAATTCAGTCTTCCTGGCTTCTTTTTTTGCCAACATAGCTAATAGTCTCTTTTTCATCTCTTATTGCCCTCCAATTTTTAAATTTTCATCAACACTTGTGCTCTTGTTCTCAACGTTTCCAGTTGCTGCTCGTTTTTCAGACTATCCAGTCCAGACCGGGCACTCTCCAGTGCACGTTTATCCACACTATCCAGTGTTTCGTCGCGAGCCATTATGTTAGTCTCCTCGTATTGGGGAGACCATAATGCTGATACTTCCCATATCTTTTGGAATTTGTGAATCTCCCGGGTTGGCAGATCAGTGTCCAGATTAAGCCATTTTTCCTCTTTCGCAGTAAAAGAAAAAGACATTCCGCTGACATCCTGACTTTTTACGGATGAGTACAGCGATTTTGCCTCTGCATTATTTTCAATATCAAGTTTGGCCCGAATACTTAATCCCCGATCATCAATAATAAGCTGCATTGTGGAATTCGGATTATTTTTGCGGCTTCTGGCCAAAGGAATTGTTCTGTTGTTGTGATGAATAAAAAATGGGACATCTTTTAAATCTGCCCCATCAAGTGCACCGCGTTTTATAATCTCCTTGAACCATCCACCCACATTTGTCTCAGCCTCGTAAGGTATTACAAAGGCTTCGATTATTGCGCGTGGTTCTTCATCCGTAGGCTCCAGTGCTCTTATCTCCTGAAGTTCAAAATATCTCTTAGGCATTTCATCCTTTTGTTCAGGTTTGACCATTGGCATTATTCATTACCTCCTTGATTCGTTTCTTTTCCTCCAGCTCGCTTCATCTGGTACTCGTTGGCCAGTAAGACATCAATATAATTCAGGCTCATATTTCTGATGTCCCCACCTTCATAAGGCGGGTACCCAAATAATTGCAATAACTGGTTGTTGGTCAATGCTCCCCGGTTACCCAGGATGTCAGCTACTGCTATTCGATTTTTTGTATTGGTGAACAACAGCATCTGTGGGTAAAAAACAATCTCATTACCGAAATCAATCTGGTTCTGCGTAAATATAGCTTTTGAAAAAGCTTGTCCCAAAGCTATAATTATGGGTTCTAGGGTCTTTTCATAAAATGCCTGGTATTGCTCATCAGTAAAATCACCGGTTAGGATGGGAACCGACACCCCATACCAATTCAGCACTTTGTTTTGAAGGAACTCCAACGTATCCTTATCAATCAGTTTGGGGTCTATATTTAACGGGGTATAATCACCCTTCAAATCCAGTGCCACTATGCTTGTATTGCCGCTGCTTATAGCCGCCTCCAGCTTGGCACGTTCCGCTGCTTGCTTGTCATCATCCATCATGGTATTGACTTTAATTATTCCGCGAAGTGACAAGCTAGTTTTAATTGCTTTCTCCAAACCCTGCAGTACCGAATCATTGATCTGCAGCACCTTGAGCAAGGCTGCATTATCAGGTTGACCGTTTAATCCCCCACCCATGATGTCATTATTGCTGAACTTCTTACGCAAATGAATAACGTCAGAATATTTAAGCGTAAACTTATCCCCATTAGCGAAACTCATTTCAATATACAAGGTCTGGTTTGGATCTTGAAGAAAAGTAACAGTTGTAGGATTTAAGGGATAAAAGGCAGTGTATTCCTTCGAGCCATCCGGCTTTAAATAATACTCAGGATAAATAAATGCATTACTGTTCATAAACAGCAACCAGATCGTTTTTTCAATAAAGTCCCTGGTTGTCATTAGCGGGTTCGGAGCAAACTTAAATAGCCGGTTGAAGCTGCTTGCTACGTTTACCTGCATTCCGTCACTATTGTTAGTTCTTATGTGCTTTGGCTGTAGCTTACTACATTCAGTTGCTATCACATCAATGCACATCTGGACAACGTCAGAGGCATAAATGTTATTACCAAACATAGAAAAAACGGGCGTATACCCGTTCATCATCATTGCATATTTAAGATTCTCCCGCCCGTCTTTAGAAAAGGCAAGTTTAATTAAATCCTTAAAGGCCACTTCATCACCTCATATCTACACTTAGGCTGCTTGCCTTTTAACAAGTTCAAGGAACTCGGTTCTATTATCAATATATATCCTGTATGCGATTATCATAGTCACTGACCCATCTATTTTCTTTTCCTCTTTTCCCTGAATCTTAATTGGCATAATTTCTTCTTTACTATTAATGTTAAAGGCCGTATTTTCAAGGCACCATTTATCTATGGGGTTATCATTATAAACAATGAGTTTACTACCCAAATCCTTTTCAACCAACTTCATAGGTTCTGACATACTCCCCCACTCCTGTGATACTCTCTTGCACTCAAAACTATAGTCCTCTTCCATTTCTTTAACCCAATAAATTGCTGACCATTTGTCATAACCGGTCTTGTATGTCCGTATGCCGTAATTTTTATAGAGGTCAACATACCATTTAGTAACTAACCTGAAGTCATTCTCGTTACCTGATGAAACAGTAATTAATCCCTGCCGGATCCACTCCTTGAATTTCAGTAAATCATCCTTGTGGAGATTATCGAGTTTTGATTCAGGTATAAAATATTGCTGGTGGAAGTATTTTTTATTACTACCAGGTTTCATTAACATGATCTTTGCACTGGTTAAGTCACCTGTTTTAGAGAGATCGGCAGCGCCTATTGCATAACAGTCCCTAAATTCTTCAAGATCAAATTTTTCAATATTTATTATGTCTTCCGGCATGAGCCATGCACTTGCATTGTTTTGCTTGATATTGAAATCCTTCGCCAACACAAACGCCCGGGTTGACTTGCTAGTTTTGGCCTCCTCGATCATCTGCCTTAGGTAACTCCATTTTTTAATAGTTCCTAAGCCAGGATTACTCTTTACCCAGCTGCTCTCATCCTGCCAGATCTCGGCTTCGGAATCTTGTGTGTAGAGCCAGATCAGCCATCGGGGACGGTCAAGTTCTCCATCCAATACCTGGCGCGCTTCTTTTAATCGGCCATCCAGGTAGCCATCGTTAGTAAACCCCTCAGTTGTAATCTCACCGTAAATTGGTTCATCCTGGGTTGATAGCGCCTGACGTATTGGCATGATCGATTTGTCATCTTTGAGTTCGTGACTTTCGTCAACGGATCCGACGCCGATATTTTTACCCTCTTTAGCGCCGGTCTTCGCTGATATCTTACGTATATTTCCTTTGTTTTTGTATGAGAATTTACCAGTATGCTTTGGCTTTTTAGGGTTTCCAAAGAATATACCTTTGATGTTTTTACGCGTTACCTTGGCCAGTGCCGGGCTTTGCTCACGCATCGCATCGATGGCCTGAAACATCAGATCTGCCTGCTCGTAATCATTACTAGAGCAAAGTATCTTAATTCCAAGAGGACCACAAAAAAACTCGGCCAGGTCCATAGCCGATACAAATGGAGTTTTTCCATTTTTCCGGCCGATCACAAGTAAGTAGTCTTGGAATTTACGAACCCACCGACCAATCTCGCCATCGTATATTTTGAAAGAATAAAAAGCCTCAACAAAGGCTTTTTGAAATAGCATCAATATGAACGGTTTACCGGCAAACGGTGCCTCGGAATGCTTACATTTCGTCTCAATAAATTTAATGCGTTTATGGGCTTCAGTGAAGTCAATCCGAATATCCGGGTCATTAAAGTGTTCAAGCAGCATGTCCAGCTGCTGCATTAGTTCATGTCCAATAATTATTTCTCTGGACTTGCACTTGCCTATATATTCAAGCAGCCAGGAATGCTGATCAGCAGCTGGTACCCCAGGGTTATATATTCCGTTTGCCAGATTAATCATTCAAACTCATCCAATTCATCGTCTTCTTCAATTATGCCTTTTGATAAAATACCATTGAGTGTTTTGACTATTACGGCATAAGAGTTGACGTTTTTAAGATATTGCCTGGCTGATTCAAATGGCTTTTGCATTTCAATATGCTGGGGGTGGATCTTTACCATACCGGTCTTCTCCAGAGACTGTCGTAGTTCATAATTTTCAGTATATAGAAAAGCCGCATCCTGGATCAGGCCTTCGACCAACTGTTTCTTAGGCAGATCAACATCTTTGAAAATTTCGGTCAGTTTTTCCAATTCTTTTTGATATACGTCTGATTTTGCCATTTTTCGGAAATCCTCCACCGATTTTCAAATTTTTCGGTTCGTGTGAAAGAAGCCTCCCCTCACCGGTCCCTTAGAGGATGCCGGTATTTTTTGAATGGGGGGGCTATGTAGTCAAAAATACAAACGGCCCGCGCACTCCTGCGCTTAAATGCTCGGCTGCTTCTAATGCTAATCTTATTCGCCACTCTGGTTCTTTCCCCTTAGTGGCATACAGCACGCCTCTGGCTATCTGATCACCACATCCTACAGCCGTATATCCATCCAGTAATTCCCCTACCTGATAGTCACTGTCAATAAAGAATAGCCGGCCTTCTATGCCAACTAGAAATATTCCACCCCGTTCCTCCTCGTTGATCTTTGTTGCGTACCCTCCTGCTTTTAAACAGTCTCTTACCGCTTCGATAAAATCAGTAACCATATACTGATAAATATCTTTCTTGGTACCATCAGTCTTAAAAAGGGATGGTGGTTCTAATTTAAATCGAAGTAGTTGCCCCATTCGCCATGATGAAGTAAAGCCCATTAAAAAAGGACCGTTCCGGAATACTTTCCAATCGGTCCTAAGCTGTAAATCCCATCCAGCAACTGATGCACTATCACCGCCCATGTAAACCTTATTATTATCGATCAACCCAACAATGCAAGTCATCTTATACCTCCCTATGCAGTATACTCTTCGAACCACTTATGAATATAACCGGCCCACTCATCCTGCCGGTACCGCCTATCCTCATCAAGCTCCAGCCGTCTCAGGCATTCATCCTGGCTTACATAACAGAAGATTAATTCCGCTCCCAGATCCGCAGCTAACTTCTCTCTCTTGTAACGATCCGCATAGCCGCCAATTATCCAGGCGTTATTCCACTTTCCATACCTGGTCTTTATATTATCAAGTAGTTGGTTGTGAATACCTCGCACATTAACCAGTAGATTATCCGGCTTATCGTAATAGGGTAACATCGACACTGCCGTGTACAGCTGGTCAATATCTACTACTAGATCACCTCTACTTATTTGCTGCCGAATAAATGTTTTCTTTCCGGCTAAAGGCGGCCCATAGACAATACATACATCCTTTGTAGGCTTATGACCAAACCGGTGATGGATCTGATTGTGACAGTCAAAACATACCAATATAACATTTTTAGGGTTAAGACTAATGTTATAATCACATACATTTTCCGGGGTCAATTCAATTGTATGGTGACCTATTATTTCTATTGATTTAGCTATTGTCCTTCCGCATTTTTCGCACTTATTGCCACGTTCGTTTATTAATAGCAATCTGAAGTTAATCCACTCATCGGAAGCATAAAAGCTTTTTAATATAGCGTATTTAGCCATAGTCTTTATTCCTTTTCCCAAGCGCTTGGAAATTTAAAAGTTCTTAAGCTCATCCATTTTCTTCTGATGATCGAAACGTTCTCGTTCAATCTGTATATGCTCTTTAATCTTTTTAATCCTTTGTTTCTGCTCCTCTGTAACCATATCCCAGTTAGCATGCAGCATTTCATCATAGCGCTTTATCATATTTGTTAGCTGCCCCATAGCTACGGCTTGAGCCTTTAATGACCTCTCCTGTTTATCCCAAGCAAACTGTATTTCGTATTCTTTTTCCCAGCCATCACCTTGAGAGCTTTCAAACTCCTTTTCTCTTTTTAGTTCTTTTGTCATATCCTCTTTATCTTCCACAAACATGATCTTTTGACTGTGAATGATAGCTGCAAACTTCATACGAATATTTAAATACAGGATATCTATAGGCGCCATTCCTTCGGTATCCTTTAAGATATCCACCGTTGCTTTAGGCAAATACTTAGAAAACAACCCATGAATATAATGGTTCATATTGTGAGTAGGAGCTCCACCGCCACTATTTCCAACTGCGTTTTGGTTTCCGTAAGGAGCGCCTACTTTACCGACTCTGTCTTTCCACCTGTCTTTCACTCTCCAGGTCTTAATATTATTAAGCTTCTCTCCTAATTGATCAGCTATTTCAGTGGAGCTTAACCGCCCACCGCTTTCTTTATATAAATTAAAAGCCTCATCCCTATTAGGACTTCTTTGTCTGCCCACTCAACCCCCTCCCAAACAAAAAGTAAGATTTATTTTTTATCTTACTCACGGTAGTTAATTATTGAATTGATATCTAATTGGAGATTTAATTGAGTTTGTTTTTTCCAAGTTTTTATATTATTTTCAGTTAGCAGCCCTTGTTGTTCGGTAGCTGTTGTTTATTGCTCTTTCCATTTTCTGTTAAGTGTTTTTATATTAATGTAGTTCAAAGCTAGATTAATTCAGTATTTGAAGCTGTTTTTCTGGTACTTTCCGAATGTGCTATTTATATAGAGAATCAGACATTCAAAATAATTTGTTCCTTCCTTAATATGTCTTAATTTTTATCTCTCGAATGTTAATATGTTAAAAAATAAGACATTCAGATAAAAAATAACTTAAGTTGTCCTGATCAAATTATTAAGTGAATCGCTATATTTATCGTAAGTCTCCCTGTCCAAACCGAGATATCTTTTTGTTTCAGCCTCGCTCCTATGCCCCAGCATTTCCTGAACCAAAGTAACATTATAATCACTTTCAATAAATATTTTATAAGCATAGGTTTTACGCATTGAATGGGCTGAAATGCGTGTAAGTCCAAACTCTCGGCCAGCATCTTTTAGGATCCGGCTCACATGACTGACTCCGATATGTTTGTTTTTGCCCTTCCTGGATTGAAATAAATATTCATAATCTTTCTTATTCCTTATGTATTGCGCTAAGAGCACATCCAGGTTGGCTATTACCTTCACTATTCTTGGCTTGATATTTTCTTTCCTAATATTTTTACTATTAACTTTTTTACCTTCCATAATCTCAAAATACCCTTTATTTAGGGCAGCTCTTATATCCCTTACCTTCTGGCCAACCAGGTCACCGGCTCTGTACCCTGTTGAAATCCCGAGAACAAATAACATAAAATCTCTTTCATTCTTACTTTTTAAGAAGTCCTGAATATCCAAGACCTTTTCCCTATCTTTTATGGGTTTTGCCGGTTCTTTCTTAGCCATATTTTTAATTCCCATCTGTTTTAATTATTGCGATCAGCTAGCGGGATTTATGCCTGCTCCACTCAATTATTCCCCAGACCGAAAGCAAAAAATAAACTAACATTAATAGGACCTGGGCATAGATCCCGGCCCGGTAATCAATTGCTGCCCATACCAGATTAGTGATTATCCAAATATAAAAGCACCAGGCCTTTTGTTTAATATTAGCCACGGTGCCTATGATTGAGGCCAGTGTTATTGCCCAGGTCCAGTCCATCTTATTCCTCGCGATCATTATCCCTCTGGAGCCGTAGATCCATCCGGATAAGTTTGTCTAAATCGTCAACTGTTTTCATAACAATGTTTCCGGCCTGGAATTCCTTTACCCACATAGCAATACCTGCTTGAACAATCTTGCGATATTTACCACTTGAATCGCGAATATTCTCAACAGCATGAAGTGTTTTCTGTGAACCTTCATCTCGATTTAACTTTTGTTGACCCTTTTCCATTGCAGTTACCCCTCCCTCTCCAATATAATGGAAAAAGAGATAGTGCTTTGGTTCATCTGCGGCCGCAGGCTTACACTATCTCTGGTGCCAGGGGTAACCTGGTATAAGGGAGGATGTTAGCGCATCCTCCCTTTGTTATTTAGTTATTTCTGCCTTCTGGCCGGTGAATTCTTCCCAGCGTTTTATAATTACATCGCAGTAAACCGGATCCAATTCCAGACCATAGCCTCTTCGCCCTGTTTGTTCAGCAGCTATCAATGTGCTGCCGCTCCCCAGGAAGCTATCTAACACTATCTCACCGGGCTTGCTGGAATTCCTTATCGCCCGTGCACATAACGCTAAAGGCTTCATAGTAGGATGATCAGCATTTCTTGATGGTTTATTAAAGCGCCAGGTGCTAGTTGCTGAATCATCGCCCTGATCCATTACTTCATAATCCGGTACCCTAAGTGTAATGGACTGGATCCCGGTGGAGAAGGTTAGTATTTTCCCATCTTCGGTATCTCTTATTGTCACTCCAGTGGATTCATCAATTACTGTACTTTGCTTACGGCCACCATACCACCTATGTTTTGAGCCCGGCTTCCAACCATATAATATAGGTTCATGTTTTGGCTGATAATCCATGCGGCCAATTACAAACTGGTTTTTAACCCAGATAATACACTGCTTAACCATCCATCCTGCATCTACCAGGGCAGTTCTAAAATTAATACCCTCACTTTCTGCATGGCATACATAAAACGCTCCGCCCGGAGCTACTGCATTAAACATATTCAAAAACGAAGCCCGGAGAAAGTTATAAAACTCAGCCGGGCTCATCTTATCATTCATGATTTTTAGTTTATCTTTAGTACCACCGGTATAATCTACGTTATAAGGTGGATCCGTAAATATCATGCCGGCAAACTGGCCATTCATTAGCTTTGTAACATCATCCTGGCTAGTTGCATCACCACACATTAACCGGTGGTTTCCAAGCTGCCAAATGTCCCCGGTCTTTGTAACCGGTTCAATAATCTTTGCAGCTTCGGCTTCGGCATTGAAGTCATCCTCAATAATCTCCGGTTTGAGCTGGAACTCAGTGATAAGGTCATCGATCTCCACTAAATCGAAACCGGTAATCCCAATATCAAAATCCCCGGCTTTAAGTTCTTCTAATAAATCCTTTAACCGGGGAAAATCCCAATCACCGCTTATTTTATTAAGGGCCAGGTTTAAAGCCTTCTCTTTATCCTCAGGTAGGTCGACAACTGATACCTCTACCTCTTCCCAACCCAGCTCCTGCAAAACCTTTATTCTCTGGTGACCACCTACTACATTGCCAGTTCTCTTATTCCAGATAATAGGGTCGATATAGTCAAACTCCTGTATAGACTTCTTCAACTTCTCATATTCTGGCTCCCCAGGCTGCAGATCTTTGCGGGGATTGTATTCTGAAGGATTCAGGTCGCTTATGTGCTTTAGATCAATCTGCATATTTGTCAAAACTCCTATATATTAATCGACATGAATAAATGATTTAATAAAAACAAGCCCCGGTCTCCCGAGGCTTGTTGTGTTGTACCCCAGTTGCCCGAGGTACGCATTATAAGTATTTTCAGTATATAAGATTAATCCGGACTTTTGTTCCCGATTTTTTCCTTAAATTTTCCCGATTTTTTCCTGATTTTTTCTTATTCATTATCCCTATACAGTTATCCATGGCCTAATTGATACACCCGAGTCAGTTACGCTTAATCTTATTTTTTTGTTGTTGGATTGGGTATTAGGGAGATTTGTTCGGTATTTCTCATTTTATATCTATCCATTAGTAACTCATATGGCTCAATTTTTGGATGAATTAACTGTTCTCCATTCTTAGGAACGATTCCATTAGCTTCAAAACAAATATCTTTAACCTCATAAAGTTTTGATCCTATTGCCTGACATTTATCATAATTAAATATGGTAATATTTCTTCCTGTTTGGTCAAGGGAACTATTAAACTTGATTCCCTCAAATTCTAACGTCTTAATGAACTCCGCAATGTATTGTAATGGTATGTAACTTTTTTTATCGGAATCATAGGGTCTTGAAAAATCATCCATAACTAAATACATAAGATTTTGCTCAAAGCCCTTATCGTAATTACCAAATGAATCATATGAAAAATCAGCTATTCTTAATGACTCATTAACTCTTATTTCGGCTATGCTCACATCGCTATTTAGATAGGGTCTAACTTCAACCAAGGCTGTATATGGTTTTTCAGATGTATACAAATACTTTATAAAAGCTGGATTGGTTCTCCCATCATTCACAATATCATTATCCTGTGGAACAAAAGAAGCCTTTTCGTTAAATCCCCAAAATCCTAATTCAATATCTGATAGTGCCTCTCTTTTGAGTTCAACACTTGTTAATAGGGTAACCAAATCTTTTTCTTCATAATTAATATCATTCTCGGGAAAATGTAGCCACCTCTTTTTCCCAGTATACAATCGCGCTCTGTAGAGAATTGTGCCTTTTTTAACTTCTGATTCCTTCTTTTTGGTAAGGTGTTTGAGGTGGTCAAGAATTTCATGATTTACAAAAAATCTATTCTTATAAAGTACTGCGTTTTTGAAATCATGCCATAACTCATAAGCAGCGTCAAAATTACCACTATTTATACTCATTTGAGCTCCTTTTACATTAGTATTTTGCACTAACAACGTTCAAAGTTCAGAATTCCACATTATGGTGAAATAGTCCTTCCTATAACACTTTTGTTTTCTGCCAAAGCGCCTGGTCCATAAATAGCCCCAGAACCTCTTCCGCTTCTTCATCCGAAAGGTAATTAAAGCACCAAGCCAAGGTTTTGACGATACTATTTTTTTGGTCATAATAGGTGTTTTTATCGAAAGATTGTTTTTCACAGATCTGCAGCCAGGACATTTTTTTAACATAGATCATCTCAATCATCTGTCTTTGCTCTTGATCCAGCATAGTGTCAATCGAGACTTCAACTATTTCCTTCAATGCCTCTAAATTCTTGATTTTAAGTTCAAGCTTCCTAACCGTGTCTCCCTCAATACGGTTAATAACAGCTGTCTCAACAGGGGAGGAAACCGAGTAAGTTTTGCCTTCTCGAAGTTCGTAACTAGCCACCATGCTAGGCTCCAGTTGTTGGCGGACCATTTCAATTCGCTGCATAATCGCCATAATTCGAATCGGGAAGCTCTTGTAAGTGTAAAGTAGTCGCTCAGTGGCCTTATACCATGAATTGCCCTTTTTCTCCCCATTTTTCACTTGGTCTTCTCCCCTTCCGTCCAAGTAATCCCTATCAACTGCTCTTCTTGACCTTTTTACTATCATCGATCGTACCCTTAAGCTGGATGACTAGATTCTTTATTTCTTGCTCGATATTTTCAGGGTGTTGTTTTATCTCCCAGATCTTCCTGTGAACCTCTTTCTTTTTCTCTTCCACTAGCTTCAGCTGGGACCTCAGTTCATAGGCCTGCTTGTCCAATGTTTCCTGTTTAGCTCTTTCAACTTCCAACTTCTCCTTAATAATTACCTGATTTTTTTCAAGCTGCTTCTGGCACCTGATTATTTCACTGACAATGGCCCGCACTAATCGTTTATTGCTCCCGGATGAGTAAACATATGGCAGCCTGATCGGATATAATGTCACGACTGATTTATCTTCATAGCTGGCGACTAACATAATATCGTCTTTAATATAAAAGCTGCTCGGCTTACTTTCCTTGCTTACCTGCCCTCGAAATAGAAAAGTGCTGTTATCAAATAATTCCAAGATCTTCTGTACAAGTTTGTTGTGATTATTAGCAATATACTGGTTTATTTCGGCCGGCGGAATGAGCAGGATCCGCTCGCAATACCGTTCCAAAATATGCTCTGTTACATTCAAGCCATCCCCTCCCCCATTTTCAAGCCATTTTTCTTTTGCGATAGTCGGGCCCGGGTACCCATACCCCGTCAGTAACTTCAATGATTCTCGAAACAACCCGCTCCCCAACCTGCTTTTCCAATTGATCTATATCGTAATTTGATGTTAATATCATCGGCCGATGCGTACGGTACCGAATATCTACCAGGTTGTACAACTGATAATCAACCCACTCTGTAGGTTTCATTGCCCCTATATCGTCAAGTATTACGATGTCATCAACCTTGGCTCTGTGCAGCATATATAATGCTTTTTCTTTAGACCGTTCATTACCTGAATAACTCTCTTGAAGAGTGGTAAGAAGGTCTGTGACATTGAAAAATCCGATGTACATGCCTCTATATTCCTGGGAAATTTTCGCTTCTTCAAAACTAATATTTTCTGAGTTATTGGACTTATAGCCAAATCTCTCCACATTGGCAGCTGCGATCGCATAAGCCGTCCCTACTACGATGTGTGTCTTTCCCGTACCAACCGGGCCGTGAAGAAATAAGCCTTTTCCATTGGCGATGTTACCGATATCTTGCTCGGCATAGCCCATACATCTCTTTAATGCTTTATTCTGATCATTGTTACGCGGAAAATAGTTGTTAAACCTGGTATTTATGAATTTGGGAGGTATCCCATATGAGTTCCAAACAGTATTTAATCGATCACCAATTTTTAGGGTATCCATTTCCATTCTCCTTTCCTTCGGGTGAAGGTGGGCTATATTCATCTTCCCATCCTTTTGCGTTGAGCCAGGTTGCTGGGTTAGGTATGAATTCCCCTGCGTTTTTTTTCCATTTTGGTGATGCTCTACCATTCTCTATGCCGTTGAGTATTTTCTTAAATAGCAGATCATCAGGGCTAATTCTTAACCAGGCCTTCTCGGCCGCACCTTTTGAGTGCTTCTTAGGATACTTATCCCAGAATTGATCAAATAATTGCTCCTGCTTCTTACTCTTGAATGGTGGTCGTGGTTTATCTGCTGTTTCATCCGGTTGTTCACTTTGATCACCCTGGGGGAATAAAAGGGGGTTACTATTTTCTTTTAATTTACTTTCTTTTACTTTATTTGCATTGCTTTCGCTATGCGTTTGCATTGCGTTAGTATCACTGTATTTCGACCACCGAGTTTTAGCTGCTTCTTTGGCTTTCTGGGAGCGTTTTTCTTTTATTTCCATCCTTCTGAGAAGTGATTTGCTCCAAATATTTGTACCGTCTGATTCAAAAAGTTTGAACTCATTTATGCAGTCATTTATAAATTGCTGTGCTTTTTCATCGGTGCAATGCATTTGCAATGCGAACGCATTATAAGCATACTTACCCTCGATACTTAAACGGTAGTCTTGCTGATCTCTCATCATTTCGATGATCATCCAGTACCAGCCATAACCTTCCCACCCGTAAACGCTACGCATGCGTACTATCTTTGGATCTTCCCGGGCATTACTATCGTGGGAGAAATAGAATGTATCCTTCAATTAAATACCCTCCCCTGCTTGGACTAATCGTAAAATTGGACGGTTTGGTGGAACTACTCCGTTTTCCTCGGTCCAATATCGTATGTCACCATGGACAATGACTCCTAATAAGCCCTCTTTGGGTTTATTCCATTCAAGCCATTTGATATTAATAAAATGTACTGTTTTAGGTATCCCGTTCATAGTCACTTCAAATTCTTCATCTGGTTTGGGTATTTCTTGGTGAAACTTTACCGAAAGTGCAATGTTAATATTGGCTGGTTTGCCGCGGGGATCTCTTTCGTATAAGAGGCATGTTTTATAATCATGCTTACCATAGCAGTCGCCGCCGTGATGGTGCTTTTCTCTTATGCAATATTGGCAGTAATCAATCTGCTTTTCTGATTGCATGTCCTATGCCTCAATGATTCCCTGCTCAAGTCTCTTATCAATGTCCCAGGGATCTGCTATTTTCCAACCCATGCAGTCTTCCATATCAGTGCATTGCCGTTCTTTTTTATCAATAGTACATTTACCATTCCTTGAAATATCTAATGATTTAGGTCGATTTTTTATATTTGGTTGCTCCCATCGACGGCAGCTACCACAGCAACGTTTTGGTTCGGACATATAAATTCCCCCTTACAGATGCTCGATCATCTTTGTAATTAATCCAGATGTTGCCTGTTTATATTTGACCCGGCTCTCTTCTTCAATTTCACCCAGGGCTGTAAGCAATGTTTTGAAGTCAGATACCAACGTATCGAATCTAAGTTTAAATGTAATTTCGGCCGCGCTGCGCTGGCCAGCCCTAAGTGTCTCCAGTTCCTGCTCAACTTCCTCGGGAATTGTTGTAACTGTAGTGGCAGCAGTAACGTCGATGGGCTTGTCCTTCAGCTGCTCTTCAAGTTCCTTGATCTTCTCCTGGGCTTCGTTTAATGATTCCAGTAACCGTTTCTCTTCCTCGGTATCACCGGACGATTGAGCCTCGGCCAGGTCCTTTCTCATTTGGGCGACAGACTCGCCCCACTCAATAAACTTTTGTTCATACTGATCCTTCTCGGTCTTCAAGGTTTCCTGAAGCGTTTTGACATCCTTTTGTGTATCTGCCAGTACTTTATCTGCTAAGCGTTTGTCCTCTTCGGCTTTGGCCTTTGCAGCGTTCAACCCTTCCTGTACTTCCAGCAGGTGTTTATTATGTTTCCGCTCCTCTTCCAGTTCCTTGATTACTTTTTGGAGCTCCCGGGTGGACATATTATCAATATCATGATTTTCTACAAACTCTTCGCGCTCACCATCCGGCAGCGCCAGTAAAGCAACTGCCTGCGTATAACTCAAACTTCCAAGCGCTTGGGATTTTGCACCGGTCTCACCGAAGAGGGCTATCTGATCAGCTCCGTACTCCTCGAAGATCCTCATCATGTTATTTGCCGTACTCTGAGAAAAATCAACTGATATTTTCAACCAGGTACCCCACTCACCATGAGGCACGCATAGCTTGGCCTCACACAACCTACGGCCGATTTCGATGCTGTTATATAAGACCATGGTCCTGGTCTGGTTTATAATATTATTTATTTCGGCCGCTATGAGCTCTGGGCTTCTCTGGATCGCAACTACTGTTGACATTTAAACCTCTCCCTCCGAATTATGCTGGTATTTGAATTCTCACTTTAGGCTTACTGATCTCTAATTTAGCTTTCTTAAACGCCTCGACAAATGCAGCCACCTTTTTGTCCGGAAGGCAATTGTTACGGCCGTATACCTGAGTCACCTGGTGGCCTCGGACTTGCACAGTAAAGAAAGGTACATCAGGTTCGGACCGTTTCCTAATAACTAGAATCACATACGATTTGTCAACGTAACCCCTGGCATAAGTGCCAACACAATGATTCAATGCTTTGCCTTCATTGATAAGTTCTTGAGTGCTGGCTGCAGGCCTGATGATCAAACCGCTGCGAGTGAACCGGTACCGCTGGTCTAAATCTTTTACCATTGCTTTTATTTTTTCATCCAGTTCCTTGTCTGCCTTGGTCTTAATTTGCTTAATAGTATTCTGATGAGCCCGATACAGATCACGGGGAAACATCACGCTCTTCTTGTTAAGATCTAGATTCAGTGTCCGACAGTCAGAAATATAATCCCGCCATGCATGTGCCAATTGAGATTTATTGTAATAATGCTTTGGTACATTCGATTTTAACGGGAGTAAAATAGAGCCTGGTTTTATTTGCCGTTCGTACTGCTTGTTTATGTAGGTGCTGGCACTTCTTAAGGTAAGATTATTTAATAATCCAAGTAGATTTTTCTCCCAATACCCATCGTTTTCGATATCTTTGATTTCTTCGAATGTCAGGTTGGATCCGTCGCGTTTTGAAATTTGCAGAAGATGTAAGAATAACCCATCGACTTCTACGCCAGATTGCTTGATTGCCTTTAAATCTGCTCCAGTTAGACGCAACACCTTGTCCAATGATTTCCCGCGCCAGTTAATGGCTCCCCAGGTGCAGTTTCCCCAGATCTTATCTTTTACTAGATTGCGGAATCCCAGCTTGGTCAGATACTCAACACAGGGTGCTTTTGCATATAATCCTAAAAAGCGCTCCGGGGAGACCTTCGGGTATTGCTCATAAGTGCTGTATTGGAACGGAGTTCCTTTTATTGCCTGGTGGACACTGGCCAGGCATACGTCGTGATATCTCTTATTGGCAATGTGGTTCTGCTCAAACATAGAAAAGATAGTGCGCCGCTTTTCCCAGTTGAATTCCGTAATAGATCCAGCCGCATTGAAATAGCTCTGCCGTGTGAACATGGCGCTATTCCCCATTTCGAACACATAGCGCGCTGTCTCCAGATACTTGGTTTTCACATAATAGTAGTCTCCACGGTAGTCCCGGGCAGCCATAATTCCCCGCGCCACAATTACTTTAGGATCCTTTCGTGATTTCTCAAAATATAAGAAATAAGCATCATCATACATATAATTGCGACCCATTCCGCTCGATTTCACTACGCATAAGCTCTTACACTTTGGGCACTTAACAAGCTCATTATGCTTTAGTTTTGTCTGCAGATCAGTGTGGCAGTGGGTACAGTACCCATACTGCTTATTACCTTCACGTCTCGTGAAAATGTAGCGGCTTTTTAGGAAGACTCTCTCCCTTGCATATATTTCAATGGCCTTACTGATCCCAGGAGCAAAATGATCCATATATTCTTCGTACATAAAACAGTCCCCCCCTATAAGAGATCTTCTAGCTTCACATCAAACTCTACTGATTTCTTTTCCGGTACCGGATCAGCAGTTGCAGATATAACTGCAGGCTTTTCAATGCCATAGTATTTCAGTACAACATCAAAACCTTCTTCATCGGTAAGCATTGCACGATTATTTTTAGCCTGTTTTCTGGCCACGTTCGCCATTTCATCGTAGCTCTTGGTAATCGTCTTACCATCAGCAAGTACCTTTTTCGCTGACTCAGGTGACGATTCCAGATGCTTAAGCAGAAAATTACCAATTACCTCAATGGATTTATCATCCTTATTGGCATCTATCTCGGTTTGAAGTTTTTTAATAGCATCATTCAACACACTTTTCACTCCCTCGCATTTTTACCTTTCTTCTTTGTTTTGGCCTTGGGTAACACCAGCTCTGGCATTTGTACAACAGGTGGTGCCCAGTTTGCATTTCTCTTCCGATTAAACCTTTCCATGCACTCCCAATAATCTAGACTGCCATCGTGATAGATTGGGGGTCCTTCCCGGGGAACGGTACAAATTGCTTTAAAACTGACAGAGCTCAAGATCTCACCTCCGGAAACTCACTATGTTCCACCCCATCCAGGAGCCGGCCAGCGTTTTTCTTGCCAGACTTAACCATCGGTTGCCCATCGGACCAATCAATAGTTTGTTTCCGATATAAACGCCCTTTTTCACCAGGCCACCAATCGCCCCAACTCTTGAAAAAGAACGGCACCCCTGCTGCCTGGCATTGATCCCTTAGTGATCTCACCCAGCCCGGATGCATCGGTCTGGCGCCTGGGCCAGTCTCTCCGCCGCAGATCAGCCAATCGAGTTTCAATATTTCTTTGTAGCCGGAATAAGATACAATATCGCATCCGCATTCAGGACATTTGGTATTATCATTATCTGAATATTCCAATTCATCTAAATCGGTAAAATATCTTCTCTGGCATCTTACACATCCACAATCAGCCAGCCACTCCCTTAAATCCACCGGCCCCAGCATCGGTTCAATTGATACAAATCTCTTTGCCACTGGTATCTCCAGCAGTATGGGTATCCGCTCATCTGCCCGGGCTTGGTTCTCGGCGGTAACGCCACACCAGACGTTCTCCATTGGCGTAACATCAGGAATACCAAGAGCGTCTATCACTTCATACCAACCCTGATAAGAACAATTTTCATCGTACATGGCTTTTAAGATATATTTCTGCATCCGCTCCGGGCGCTTTGTTAAAACCATAAATGTATGCTGTGAAGCCTTTGCCATAACTGCAAATATATAATCCAAGAACTTGTCCGGCACATCCTCATGAAATAAATCTCCCATGCTCTGGACAAAAATCCGTCGCGGCTTTTTCCAGTGCAATGGTTTTTCAAAGCAGTCAATATATGGATGGAATACCCCGTTAGAACTATCAAAGGGCTGTCCGTTACCAAATCTCTTGTTTAATCGTTCAGCATAACAATTAGCGCAGCCTTCGCTTATTTTGGTGCAATGGTACCCAAGATCAATTGTGCGGATCGGGTTCCAGGTATCCGTTGCCCACTCAATTTTGGTTGGCATCCTTACTCACCCACTTTCAGCTTCCTTACAAGGGTTTTCTTATCTATCAAAATAGCTCCGTTTCGAAGAGCATTAGACCTTATTTTCCGGCTCAGAATGTCATAATGAGGATGCCGGTGCTCCTGAAACCATTCGCGCTTGAGACCGATCCCGGCCGCAAATGAATGTAAATCTTCGATGGATCCGGTGGTGACCAGGTGGACACCATCTGTGTAAATCATTAGGACACCCCCAATATTTCAGAGTTATCGTGGATGTTGCCGATAACCTTCATACCATGAAAGGTTGCTTTGGGAGCAATAGACCATTTCCCGTCTTTACAGGGAGTGCAACATTGGAACTGAGTAAAATTACCAAAACTATGCGGTTGTGTTCCTGTTCCTCCAATTCTCCTTATAACGAATACCTTGCCAGTTCCGTCTTTGACAATATCGTTTTCATAGGATTCAATTCCATTAATATCAATAAATCCGGTAAACTGACCGATGGTTGTTAGGTCAACCTCAACTTCATCACCTTCGCCAATATAACGGCATAATTTAATATACTGTTCGGTATTAGAATATTTAATATAATAACCGTATACCCACTCGCCGTTATTCAACCGCTTGCCCCTGAATTTAATCTCCTTCACTAAGCCACCTCCAACCCTTCCACCGCATCCTGGTCCGGGCCTTCCAGTCCGTCCTCAATAGGCTCCTCCAACTTCCGGCCGCTTATAACTCCCTTAGAGGTCCAGATCTTAGTGCTGCCTATCGCATAAGGGTCGATGCTGACCATGTATGTAGATTCGTCCCAGTTCCAAAGCCCCTGCATACCCTTGGCCGGGATGGGCACCTTCAACTGGTGAATGTTATCGAGCACCCATGCGAAACGACCGGGACTATAATCTCCGAAGGCAAGCTCGTTGCCGGTAATAATCTGCTTATTCTCGAGGTGGGCTGCTGCCGTTATCCCATTTACAGTGGTGCGACCGGCGATCATAACACAATCAACCAGATTACAAATACCAACTACCTGCCCAAAAGGGAGCTGTCTTAGATGAGGTTCTACCCCATGTCTCATAAGCACAGATGTAAATGGTTCTTCATACCATAATTGTTTAACCCAGCCCGGTATATTTTTAGAGGCATGAATTAATAAGGGGCCGCGATAAGATGTAAACCACGAACGGGTTTCATTATTCTTTTCTCTCCATGGAACAAACATAGCCCATGGTTGCCATAACGAGATTACTCTCATTACGCCACCCCCTGGGCCATCAGCTCACGCATTAAAGCCATGGCTATAGGATCATGGATGACATCGTTTACCTTCCTCTGAGCGCTGCTAAGAATAAATATCTGCCTCTGATAAATCTTTTCAGCCTCAGAGGGTAAAGCCGCAGTTTCATTCATTTCACCGCCGATAAAATTATTGATATCCGTTTCTTCCAAGAGTGTGGAACTGGGGTCGCCAGACTCGCTTAGCACGGTATTGTCTCCTAAGTTATTGTTGAGCTGGTTCGAATCGTCTGTACTACCCTGAGTCTGTTTTTGCGCTTCCTCTTTTTTGCCCGCTCTAAGTCCCTTGGCAGGAATAATATCTGCAGCTATTAACCATTTGCGCATAGTAGAATCTGACACCTTACACGCCAATGATGCATGCCAAATATTATGGCCTGACGTCTCCCAAATGTGTTGTAACTCCTCCATTGATGGAGGGTCTATTTTTTGTCCCTTCATATCATCCTCTCCTCCTCTAATCGATATAATTGACACCGCACCCTCCCGGGGCTTGTCCGGGTTAATATCATCAAGAAAGAACGAACCCTTGTATTTACCGAAATCAACTGTCACATGTTTTTCGGTGACCTGAAGTATCCGGCCAGCCCTAGTCTTTACTTTGTTTCGCATATCTTGGATCGTATATTCAATTGTCTTGCCAGCAGCCAGGTCGGAAGCTTCGTACATATTTTATCTCCCCTAATTTTCTATCCGGACGTTAACGATTCTCCGTCCCCACTGGACCGCCTGATCGTGACTATCCATGTAAATATCCAACCGGTTGCCCTGAATCGCTCCGCCAGTATCCTCTACTACTCCGGGCCCATAACCTGGTATGTAAATCCTTGTCCCTGCAGCTAATACATTAGGATCTGCTGCAATGGTTCCCCTTTGCGGCCAGGTACCTGTACTGGTTCTGTTACTTGTCCAGGTATAGGCCGAGACTTCACAAGTTATCTGCTGGCTTCCTGAACTAATCCCACTTCCCTCGGTACTGTTAATACGTCCCCGGGATGAAGAAACTCCCCCAAGCGGTTTGTCTTTTCAATGTTATGAATAACCTCGCGGGGATCCTGATTAGGGCAATTGGTTTCTGCGATACTCCAAAGGCTATCCCCCTGCTGGACTGTAACCTCTGTTTGGGTGGTAATGGGTCGTAATTCTTCTTTTATGTGGCAGAATATTGTGAAAAATATAAGGAATGTTAATATTGCCAATAGCGCTGCTATCGTGGCCTTTAGATCATCTGACTTTTGCATGGTTGTCCTCCTCTCCAATGGATAGATTTGCCAATGTGACTGGGCAAAAAAATTTTGTGAGGTTTTTAAAACTACGTATTAACGCTTTCTAGCTCTGCTGTAAATCTTTCGTATATGGTAATTGCTTGATCTATGTCTTTAGCAAACCAGATCTCCTCATAAAACGGTTCAATCAAGGCTCGCATTTTACGTGATTGCTCTTCGGTTGTCTGGCTGCCTTCTTTGATGAATTGATGAATAGGGCTTCCTTCCCGAATATCATCGTAAGAGTTATATCTTTTTGTTGGTATTTGCGTAAAATCTCTGATTTTTTCTTCATGACCTTTGCGAGAGGTTTTAAGTGCATCTATTTGATGATCTATACTTTGTATAGCTTCCACGTCTGCTGTTAATCCGAAATGCTCATACGACTGTAGCTTCCTGGTCTTTTCAGCGGTGGATTGCTGGCGGCTTATCTCCTGTAACTTAGAGTTAATCTTATTGGTAAACAATTTTATAAACTGCTCAATACGTTTGAAATCCAGGCCGGTATCATTTCTAATAATCTTTACTTCACTCATTTCCGTTACCTCCTACCAAATTACGGCGATGTCGCCGTTATATTCAACTTCTGGCTCGATAACCTGTACAACCCGATAGGTTTCATAATCCCAAAAAAGCAAATGACTTTTCTTGGGATCGAGGAAATCTTTAGCGTTAATATCTTCAGTGACTAATTCTAATTTAAGAACAATTACTCCATCCATGGTGCTTTCACAGTCGAAATCTTTGACATAGTCATCAAGGTATTTTTCTACATCATCTTTACTTTCGCAGAACTCATTTTCTTCAGAACGATTATTAATTATCAAATACTTCATGGCTTCCTCTCGCTCGTAAGCCAGACGAGCTTTTTCATCACAAATGGCACAAGTACAATGAGCCAAAATGGACGATAATGTACCATCCAAATATCTATAGCGTTCATGATACTTTAGATCATTGGTAGAACCGCATTTCTTGCAAACCGGTTCAACGTCAACAACTTGCATCGTAGCTGGCTTTAGCCCGTAAGGCTTTCCAACGCACTCACATATATTATTATCTGAATAAATTTTCAGGCACTTTGAACAATATTCCATTTACCTCACCCTTTCGTTACGTAACTTACTTTGGCCTCAGCTCCCTAAACACCGCTATAATCGGTGCCATCTTCGCGCTATCAGGTCTGTATTTCTCCTGCCATTCAATGTCCGGTTCTATGAGGTCAAGCAGTCTGGTGATCGCTTCTAAGTTTGTTGGCTCAGCCTTTGCTTCCAGAGACGCCTGCAGCTGCTCTTCCAAAGTCTTATTTATCTTGAGAAAATTATTAATACTTTGCTCGGTCCTTGCTTGGCATTTATTACAGGCTTCGCAGGCCACACTGAGCGCTTGGTGCATATCCGTTCATCCTATCCGTGATATACTTTATAAGCTGGGAGGGTGACGGTAGACTGGCCGGCCACATCCGCCAAACTGCTCCCAGCTAGATTATTCATCAGATATATTTCATCGGCCCCGCCTCATCCGGCCAGTTACCCACTTCATCGGCAAGGGCCTATTGGGTTCTGTTGATAGAGCGGACCGATCCTGCCCCGGCTACTGGTGAATTGCTCGACCCTTATCATCAGGGACCTGTGATAGGTGTGTGAGTTTGGTATCACCAAGACCGTCACTCCGCATGTCATATCGCCACGCTGCCGCCCTGTGCTTGCTACCCCTTTATTGCAGGCTGTATAATTTCACCGTTGTACTCTACCGTTAAATCTTCCGGCGCATTAAATAGGCAAAAGTAAAAATTTCTTAATTCTTCCCGAACGTCATACTCATGGCCCTCTCGGATGCTCTCATAATCCTCTTTGATCTCTTGATAATCCTCAGTAAGGTCTTTCTTATGTTCTTCTAGCTCGGCCGGTTCCAAATCAAGGTCTTCCACGTTTTGCTGAATATACTGCTCTACAGTCATTCCGGGTTCGTAGCCTAAGTTATTATCTTTAAGACGCCTTTTAACCTCGGTAATAATCCACTCCTCAGTCTCCTCTTTATAAAGGTCATTCAGGTACCATTCCATTTGGCCACGAAGACTATCACCATGATTTTTTTCCCATTTATAATGGGCAGCCATTAATACTGGCCAGACTTTTCTCTCTAATTCATTTTCTAGGATAATCCTCATGTATTTTCCACCTCTCTTATTTTCTTTCTTGTCTCTCTAAAGAGATGTGATATAATGAAGTTGCAAATTTATCTAGTCGCTCCGTTTAGGGCGGCTTTTTCTTTGTCTAAATCTTCCGTCAGCATCTTAACCAGCTGGATCTCGAATTGATTCTCCCAAACAACCAGCAAACTAAGCTTGGCTCTGATCTCTTCGATCAGTTCCTTAGCAGCTGCCCGTATTGCAAACCTATCATCATCGGTTAAATCCTCAGGACGTTGCTTATCGATTAGCCTAAACCCCATCTTATCCAAATGTTCATCCGCTTCACGGTCTTCCTTAATGGCTTTTTGAAGTATGTTTTGAGGATGCATATCACCTTTTATAGGCCGGAATAAATTATATCCAGTCCCTTCGAAAGCGACAGCCAGTCCTCCCATTGGATGCATCTTTGATATATTCTGTCTTGCTTCTCTTGGGATCCGACGCTTACCATTAATAGCTGCATATATTGCATCAACTGAATAATTACTGTCCTGGGCTAAAGATTTGGCTGGTGTATCGCTACTCTCCAGGGCACTCCGGAGCATACCGCCCGTTATGACCATCTCTGCTACTGCCATTGACATTCTCTCAATCACTACCTTTCTGTCGTAAACACTTGGTTTTACTTGACATATATTGCCTGTATTCTTATATCAGATACATCACTCCCCTCGCTCTTTGAAAACTGAGCCCGGTTCTGACTCCCCTCGGGGCCGGGTACCCATCCCACCCTCCCCTCTTATGTAGCCGGACTATGCCGGCGAGTATAATTAATCTTCTTTAGTCCAATCTCTCACTTGCCAGCCACCTGGTGGTTTAGTTGTGGTGCTAGGGTTTGGTTTACGTCCTCTTCTTGGGGCCGGATTGGTAGCAGCGCTCGATCCTTCGCGGAGGTAATTGCGAATGAATTCCTGTAGATCATCAGCATTAGCTCTCCATCTGCCGCCCAACTTCTTAACTGGCATCGCGGGATATTTTTTCACATAACTTCTTAATGTATCAATGCGTTTTATCCCGAGGATTGAGCATATCTCTTCAGTTTCAATAAGTGAGTTCATATATTTCACCTGCTTAAAGCTTTATTTAGAAAACTATAATAAGTTAGCAATTGCCTTCATGGCCTCAAACTCTTCTTGTAACTGTTTTAGGTTTATCCTGCTCCATCGGAGGTTTGCTTCCTGATCCAGGAGCTCTGCTTCGCTCACAGCAATTTCATGAGGAAGCTTTGAAAGTCTATCAATAACGTGCTGCCTATCCATTGGCTCATCTCCTTCCACAATTTAACGTTGTTCGCTACTTCAAGACTGTGGGAAACTGTTTATACATTCGAATAGGTTTGTGGCCTATGCACTGACTGAAATTTGATCATCTCCGAGAAGTTCGGTTACTGTAATACCTAAAGCCGAAGCTAATTTTTTCACAATTGGTATGGTTGGATTTTTTTTATTAGCCTCCAATTCAGATATATAAGTTTGAGATACACCAGATTTTTCAGCCAACTTAGTCTGTGACCAGCCTTTTAAGTTGCGTTGTTTTTCTAATTCCATGTGATTTCACCTCCATGGAAATATATTAACGCAAGTGCGTTAATATTGTCAACGCAATTGCGAACTTTTTTATATTATTTTTATACTTTATAATTGCATTAGCGTTAAAAAGTAAGGAGTGAGCTATTTGGATACAGCAAAGCGCATTATAGAACTGCGCACCCAAAAGGGCTATAGTACAAATCGCCTGGCCAAAATATCTGGCATGGCTCAGTCTACCTTGCGAGATATAGAAATAGAGGGGAAACAACCAACGATTCCTACTTTAGAACTAATTTGTAAAGGCCTGGGTATTACATTAGCCGACTTTTTTAGTGATGAGGTTTCTGATGTTCCGGCTCATATAAACGAATTGCTATTATCGGCTCAAAGCCTTACCCCTAATCAAATAGAAACCTTAAACCAGTTTATAAAGGCTATGACCGAGGAAGCGGCCGCAAAAGATGGGTTGCACCTAGTCGCTGAGTCAAAGGGGATTTATATTGGGAAAGCGGCGGCTAATAGAGGGACCGATAATCCAATGGATGATCTTCCCTCTGAAGCCATTGAGAGTATTGAGAGAGCAAAGAAACAATATTTGGACGAAGATGAATAAATAAACAGATACCTGGCCTGCTCTTAAAAGAGCAGGTTTATTAGTTTTAGGGGTAATCGACAAATTAATACTAATTGCAACAAAGAAGGTGATGGTTTGCAGCAAATGTTTGAGTTGGCAGATCAAGAGGGGGTTAATATTCGCTGGTATAATTTCGTTCAGCCAATTAGAGGAATGTATTGGGATCCAATTGTTAAACCCCCAGTAATATTCTTGGATAATACATTAGCAAAAAACAATAGACTTTTGCGTTGTGTCATGGCCGAAGAACTGGGCCACCATTTTACACTGGATCGGGATTGTTTATACCGTACATATTACAACTACCGTGACCGCCTCGATGTTTCGCGAGCTGAATATCGCGCGCTCAGGTGGGCTGCCAAACATCTAATCCCGCAGGAAAAACTAGAAAAGTTAATAAGAAGTGGGATCGTTCAAAAATGGGAAATAGCTGAAGCTTTTAATGTAGTCGAGGAGCTTATCCCTTATAGGATGGCTATGCCTGATGCAGTTAGAGCTTTGTACGGGAATGCCAGCTCATATTAAATGTAAATAATAGGAATGTGGAGGGAAGCGTTATGGCTATTGAAGAGTATGACTTATTACCTTTCCGGAAATTCACTGCCAAAAGTGAGTTTGATAAAGCTTTGCATACCTTTGAAGGAATAATTAAAGGGATCACCATTGATGGCCTAATTAACTCTGATGAGATAGCCGAATTAGAAAACTGGTATCATTTGCACCAACACATTATCGATTTGCACCCTCTTGCCATATTGGGTTTACGACTCAAAACAGCACTCGCAGACGGCATTGTCTCTTTAGAAGAGCAAGAGGATCTTCTCTGGGTTTGTAATAGTTATAAATCAGGAAGTATTTATTATGAGTTAATAACCAAGGATATTCAAACACTGCAGGGCATATTACATGGTATTCTGGCTGACAATAAGATTGATGCGCTGGAAATACAGAGGCTTGAGGAATGGCTTGACAATAATAACCATCTGATTGGAGTCTATCCTTATGATGAGATATGCAGCTTAGTAACAGCAGTTTTGCAGGACGGTAAACTTACTATTGATGAAATAAACATGCTAAGGGTATTCTTTAGCGAATTTATTGATACCAGGACTTCATATAACCTCAATGATTATGAGCTGGAGGAGCTTAGAAAAAGTATTAATATAGCCGGCATCTGTGCAGTTTGTCCTCCGATAATTATCCGAGATAAGCTATTTTCTTTTACGGGAGTATCATCTAAGGCTACCAGGTTAGAAATAAAAGCTATTATAGAAACTGCAGGTGGCAAGTTTAATAACAACGTACTAAAAAATACAGATTTTTTGATTGTCGGGAATGAAGGAAATCCATGCTGGGCTTTTTCTTGTTACGGCCGTAAGGTTGAAAAAGCCGTAAAACTAAGAAAATCAGGGAAGTCTATTATAATCGTTCATGAAAATGATTTCTGGGATGAGATATAAGAATTGTAATTATAATTAGCTAATATTTACCTAAAGGAATCTTCCCTTGCTTCGGATAACTTACCTTGTAGTAAATAGTAAAGGACGATTATTTTTGAAAAAGCCGTGGAAAACCACCGTTAAACCCTTAAATGAAGAAGAATCAAAGTGGGAGATAATTGTACATCTTGGGTTTAATCCTGAGACTAATAAATATGATCGTCGCTATAAGTGGATTTACGCAACAAAAGAGCGCGAAATTCAGGCCGCGACCAGGGAATTTGTATCCGAGATAGAAAAAGAAATGGAAGAAATAGAAAGGGAAAAGGATGTAAAGGTATATTCCCAGGAAATACTTGCAGATTGGTTTACCTATTGGCTTAATGATTATGTTCCGGTCTTTTACAAGTGGGAAAGAAACACCCATGAACGAGCGGTCAGAATTGTAAATAAGAACATCATCCCTGGCATTGGGTATATTCCTATTTCTGAACTTGAGCCGGACCACATAATAGATTTTTATGTAAAGTTATTCAAAGAGGGCAAAAAAGTAAAGACCAAAGATCCAGAAGGTAATTCTATTATAAGATGGGTTGGTTTATCAAACAGATCAGTTCGCTATGTTCATGTGATACTAAACCAGTCTTTAAATGATGCTGTTACGAAGAAAAAGATTTCCGCAAATCCCGCAAATGGATTGAATCCCGCCGCAGACAAAGAGAAACACTACTCAAAATGGGTGGTATTGAGCGAAGAGCAACTCCTAGATTTCCTTGCAAAATCAGAAGGGCATAGGGATTTTGCATTAATCCACACTGCTGCCTACAGCGGCTGTAGACAATCAGAACTACTCGGCTTAACGAAGGATAAGATATTGTGGAAAGAAAAAGCTCTACGGATTGAGCAGTCCCTTCATTTGGATCCAGGTAGTGAAAATGGGTTTGAACATCGACCACGGACCAAAAATGATCCTAGCACCAGAACGGTAAACGTCACAGAAGATGATTTGGAGGTACTGCGGCAATATATTTCCAAACAGAAAGAGGCAGGTATTGTTTCTGAATTAGTTTTTACCGAACCCGATGGAGAGAACATAAATCGCAATAATTTAGGCCATCGATTTTCTAATTTGGCAAGAAAGAACGGGCACCCGGGAATGACCTTTCATCATATGAGACATTCCCATGCTACTATATTGCTTTCTAATGGGGCAAATATCAACGAGGTAGCAGAACGGTTGGGACATGCTGACCCAACTATAACACTGGCAGTTTATGGCCATGTGCTTCCTGGTAGGCACCAACAATTAGCTGAGCACTTCGCTAGTTTAATTAAACCCAAAGAGATAAAAGACGATTCGAAAAAATTTACCCGTAAAAATCTCCGCAAATTTTTCCGCAAATAATATCCGCAAAACACATTTTTTATTAGTTATTTTCCTTACTTTTCCATGTGTGTGGGCAAAGAAAAAACCTACCGAAAGTCCGGTAGGTCCTTGCTTGATATTGGTGCCCGAGGCCGGGGTCGAACCGGCACGATGTTGCCATCGCGGGATTTTAAGTCCCGTGCGTCTGCCTATTCCGCCACCCGGGCATGTTTTCAGCTTTATTAGTGTAACAAATCCAGGCCTTTTTTGCAAGACCTAGACCACTAAAGTCACACTACAATTAGTATTATTGGGTTGGTTTTTGCCACAGCCCGGCCATGAATCCACCTGCTTCTGTCTTGGCCAGACGTTCTTCCTCGGCTTGATTAAACTGCTCGGCAGGGGCATCGGGAGGTATAAACAGGCATTGCCCGATTCTAATTAGGTTTTCTCGGTCGAGATCCTGAAATTCCTGCAGACTTTTAAAGACCGAGCACCTATAAATGGTATGAGGATCTTCCTGTATCCGCTTTTCATACGATTTTCCCCAGGCGCTGTCTTTGCGAATGGTACCAATCATTAAAAACTTGCCTGGTTTCAGAACGCGCATCAGCTCCTGAAAAGCCTGCTGGGATTCGGTTAGGGTTTCAAAAACGGCCATGGAAAACACCGCATCAAAGTAGTTATCCGGAAAGGCTTGGTCATATATATTCATCTCAATAAATTCAATGTCTAAATTGCGACGATGGGCCTTTTCCTGAGCGATGGCCATCATCTCCGTGGAAAGATCAATTCCAGTAACACAGGCGCCTCGCTCCGCCAACTTGATACTGAAGTTCCCAGTTCCGCAGCCGGCATCCAAAATTGTCATGCCCTTCTCCGGTGTGAAAAGCTCAAAGGCCAATCTGGTTTCAACCTCATCAACAAATCTCCCCATAGGAGTTGTATACCAGCTGTCGTATTTATTGGCTGCCTCATTAAAGTAGGACATTACGGGCCCCCTATCTTTATATCATAACCATGCTTACCTTAATTATAAACCTTATCGCGGTTTTATCATAAAAACAAAACACTCCTTTAGTTCTTGTTACTAAAGGAGTGTCTATATTCTCTTATGGAGGGCGGGACCGGATTCGAACCGGTGAATGGTGATTTTGCAGACCACAGCGTTAGCCTCTTCGCCACCCGCCCAGATTAGATGCATAAGACTACTCAACATGGTAGAATCGCCCTACGCGCAAAAGTTATTATATCAAACTTTATGCTTGCTTGGCAAGCATAAGAAAAGCGTTACCCAATGTAACGCTTATTATCCAAATGGAGCGGAAGACGAGATTCGAACTCGCGACCCTCGCCTTGGCAAGGCGATGCTCTACCACTGAGCCACTTCCGCAGATGGTGCCTCGGGGCGGACTTGAACCACCGACACGCGGATTTTCAGTCCGCTGCTCTACCAACTGAGCTACCGAGGCTGGCAGCTTAAATTTAAAACAAAATTTTGGCGAAGCTGATGGGATTTGAACCCACGCTCTCCGGCTTGACAGGCCGGCATGTTAACCGCTACACCACAGCTCCGCAACGAAATTTATTATAACATCAGCTATCACACTAGTCAACAAGCTTTTCCCACAATACATTTATCGATTGGCATTATTACCATGATTTTGCAGGCCAATTTGTTGTATAGCGGAGATTTAAGGCGATTTTGTGATATAATTAAAAAATTAAAATTGCAGATTTTGTTGATTAGGAGTGAAATGAATATGAAATATTTGCTGATACTGACTGACGGTATGGCTGATTATAAAATTAGTGAGTTAGGAAATAAGACTCCCCTGCAGTTTGCGCAAACACCCAATATGGACAAATTAGCTGGGATTTCGGAAATTGGCCTGGCTAAGACCGTTCCCTTGAACTACCCTCCCGGCAGCGATGTGGCTAATTTGTCGGTATTGGGTTATGATCCACGCCAATATTATACCGGTCGTTCCCCATTGGAAGCGGTTAGCATGGGGGTTGCGCTCGATCCCAGCGATTTGGCCCTGCGCTGCAACCTGGTAACACTCTCAGCCGAAACTGACTACCGGGATAAGACTATGGTGGACTATTCATCCGGAGAAATCTCCTCTGAAGAATCAGCACAATTAATTGCGGCTTTGAAAAATGAACTAAACAGTGAAACATTCAACTTTCACCCCGGTATAAGTTACCGGCATCTATTGGTATGGAAAAATGGGAGTGGCAAATCCCTGAAACTTGTCCCTCCTCATGATATTTCCGGCCAAGCAATCCAGGCCTATCTGCCTGATGGTCAAGATAGTTCCCCCTTGCTGGATTTAATGGTGAGAAGCGAGGCTATATTAACTGATCACCCCGTAAATCAGGCCCGTCGGCAGAAAGGTCTTAATCCGGCCACTTCTATATGGTTATGGGGAGAGGGCACCAAACCTGCCCTGAACAGCTTCCAGGATAAATATGGTCTGCAGGGCTCGGTAGTTGCAGCTGTTGATCTGGTGAGAGGTCTGGGGCTTTGTGCGGGTCTTACTCCTATCAAAGTAGAAGGTGCAACCGGCAGTATAGTCACTAACTTTACCGGAAAAGCCAGAGCCGCCTTGGATGAGCTGCAACGGGGACAGGATTTTGTTTACCTGCATATAGAGTCTCCCGATGAAGCAGGCCATCAGGGTGAACTGGAAAAGAAGATCTGGGCTATCGAACAAATAGATCGAGAAGTCATAGGTCTGGTGATGTCTGAACTTGATAAGTTCGAGGACTTACGGATTCTAATTATGCCTGATCATCCTACTCCCCTATCAGTTCGCACTCACACCAGTGATCCGGTGCCGTTTATGCTGTATGATAAAAATAATCCGGTGAAATCTGCTGTTGCAGTCTACGACGAAGATACCGCCCTCTCCGGTCGACTCATTGATAATGGTCATGAATTAATGGATTACTTTATCTTCGGCAAGTAAGTTACTTGAATCGAGTAGGAGGCTACCCATTATTTGAGTAGCCGACCTCTCACACCACCACTCAAGCGGTTCCGCAAGTGGCGGTTCCCAAGTTTACACCTTAACAGTTTTAAGATAATCCGAGAAAAATGTGTAACCTGTCTGTCTTAGACGGGCATCGGTCACAGTAAACTTTAGAATTTGGCTATTGGCAATCCGCCAGTAGCCTTTTCTTGTGCATGCAAACTTATATGCTGAGTTGTGGTCGAGTCCGAGTTTCTTTAGCATGGCATATCTGGTGCGGACTTTTTTCCACCGTTTCCAGATATACATACGGATTCTCCTTCTCAGCCACTTATCGGTTGCCTCAAGCATCTTCCTCATATCCGCGAGTTTGAAGTAGTTCACCCATCCCGTTATGAATTGTTTTAGCTTTAGTTTTAGCCGTTCATATCCGAGCGCATTACTTCTTGCTGACAGTTCCTTAACTTTTGCCTTCATCTTGTTGACGCTCTTGGCATGGACACGGAGTTTGATTCCGTCTTTTGACGGATAGAATCCATATCCCAGGAATTTGACTTTACCGATGTAGGCTACCACCGTTTTCTCTCTGTTCACCCTAAGAAGCAGTTTGCCCTCAATGAAAGGCACAATGTGCTCCAGTATTCTTTGAGCAGACCTTTTGGTCTTGGCAAACAGGAGTAGGTCATCCGCATATCTGGCAAATCTGATTCCCCTGCGCTCCAGTTCATGGTCAAGTTCGTTCAATATGACGTTACTGCATAAGGGGCTGACATTCCCGCCTTGAATAAGTCCGATTTCTGTTTCCTCAAATCTCCCTCTGTTCATTGCTCCTGCCTTGAGATATTTGTGTATGAGTGATATGACTCTGCCGTCTTTGACTGTTCTTGATAGGATTTCAATCATTTTCGATTGATTTACCGTATCGAAGAATTTCTCAAGGTCCATATCGACGACATAAGTGTAACCTTGATTAGCGTATTCCTTACATTTTCTCAATGCATCATGAGCACTTCTCTTCGGTCTGAAGCCATAGCTGGTCTCTGCGAATTGAGGTTCAAAGATGGGTATCAGTTCTTGCGCGATTGCCTGCTGAATTACTCTGTCTACTGCCGTTGGTATCCCCAACGTTCGCATTTTTCCGTTGTCCTTGGGTATTTCTACTCTTCGGACTGGATTCGGACGGTATTTCCCATCCAGAACCGACTTTCTAAGTTCCTCCCCGTTTTCTTTGAGATATTGCAGAAGATGCTCCACTTCCATCCCATCGATCCCGTGCCTGCCTTTGTTTCTTTTGACCTGTTTGTATGCCTTGTTAAGGTTGTCCCTCATTAGGATTCTCTCTAATAGTCTGTTCTCTTCTCTGTCGGCATCGGTGTTGTTGTTTTCAGTTATCCGCTTGTCGGTAAGCGCTCCCGCATACCCTTCATGTTCCGCATTATCTCTTTGCGGGCAGCCCTTGCCACAGCAAGGTGTTCTGCTTTCTTTTTTCCCGACTTCGGTAACATTCATTAACTTACCACCTCCTTGGGTTCAACCCTTCATAACGCCGTCGACTGCGTTACTAATATGGTATCTGCTGACTTCTCACGGTAAATCTTGTTTCAACCGCATTTCGCTAATCCGTTCCATGCGTCCGTGAGACCTCCCACGGTAAGACGCGTAACTTTCATCCCATATACCCGCCGTATTTACATCCCCGCGTCCGTGCAGTTTATTGGATTTTGTCTTGTATAGCAGACTCATCCCACTTCGGATGCCTGATACGATTCGTGTTCCTCGGGCCGGGACTTTGCTCATCACGCTTCCTTCAGATTCCACCTCACGATGGACACCCTTGCGCTTGGCTAATGGTTGGCAACTGCCAGCCCCCATAGCGGACTTTCACCGCCTAGCTACGCGCCATGCGTGGCGCACGATAATTTAGAGGGAAGCAATTCGCATTGCTTCCCTCTTACTATTAGCAGCTTATTAGTTTTTCTATTATTTTAGTGATGAAATAATCTAACCCCTGAGCAAACCATGGCTATATCATATTCGTTACATGCCTCAATTACGATATCATCTCTGATGGAACCACCCGCTTGCACGATGTATTTTACTCCACTCTGCGCAGCTCTATCGATATTATCTCTGAATGGGAAAAATGCGTCTGAACCTAAGGCAACGCCAGTTAAATTAGAGAGCCAGGCTGCTTTTTCGGCAGATGTCAATCTGGGCGGGGTCTTAGTTAGTACATTATCCCATTCCTTCATTTCCATGGCGGTAATGTCGTCCCGAAGAAATTGATCTATCACATTATCTTTGTTAGGTTGGGCCACCCCTTCCCTGAATGGTAATTCAAGCACCGCCGGATGCTGTCTTAAATACCATATATCAGCTTTAGAGGCCGCTAAGCGGGTACAGTGGATGCGAGACTGCTGACCGGCACCAACTCCAATTACCTGGCCATCCAAGGCAAAACAGACCGAATTGGACTGAGTATATTTTAAGGTAATCATAGCAATGATCAAGTCACGTTGGGCGGCCAGGGGGATATTTTGGTTGTTAGTGACTATATTTTTAAGCAGTTCATCGTTAATTATTAGATCATTTCTCTTTTGCTCAAAGGTAATGCCATATATTTTTCTTGTCTCTATTTCCTCAGGCTTATAATTCCAATCCATTTCAACTATGCAATAGCTGCCTTTTTTCTTCTTCATTAAGAGATCCAAGGCTTCATCAGTATATCCAGGCGCAATTATTCCATCGGAAACAGATCTGCTCAAAATTTTAGCCGTAGGCAAATCAACAATGTCACTGATTGCTGCCCAATCTCCGAAGGAAGACATTCTGTCTGCCCCTCTAGCCCGGGCATACGCGCTGGCAACCGGAGATAATTCGATATCCTCCACAAAATATGATTTCTTTAATACATCATTCAAAGGGACTCCTACTGCCGCACCGGCTGGGCTGACGTGTTTAACCGAAGCTGCCGCCGGTAATCCAGTGGCTTGTTTTAACTCCTTGACTAATTGCCATGAATTAAAAGCATCCATAAAATTAATGTAACCTGGAGTACCATTGATTATTTTGATAGGCAAAGGTTGATTGGGGATATAAATCTGGGCTGGTTTTTGCTGGGGATTACACCCATACTTAAGTGCGATTTGCGAATTTTCCATTTCATATAACCTCCTTAATAAAATTCAATGAGCGCTTGCGCGAGTTGAGCACCAAAAAGCGGGTGCTACAGCGCCTTCCCTTCGCTTTTTGGGTGCATCGCGCTGCGAGCGGTTTTATCAAACGCCTACCGATAGAAGGGGTCTTAAAAGGCGTTTGATAGACATAGAAAAGCCTGGGTATACTCAATTCTACCCAGGCGGTCGATAACTTGGCTCCAATCATGCTCCCTATGGTGAACTCCATTTCCGCCAGTTACATGATCTTTTATAGTATAGCAATAGGTTGCAGCAAATACAATTATAAACCTATATTTACTGTGCCTTGGTTTTTCATAAATTAAGGTATTCCAGTACCGTTTTCCCCATAGCTTCTTTGGAGCTTACCGTTTTATACAGCACAGTTCGCAGATCCAAATCCTTAATGCCGGCTGGGATGGAAATCCCGGTATAATCAGCCAGCGTTTTCAAGATCGCAAATTCGTCCTGACCTGCTAATTGTTCCGGCTTCAGGATAGATTCCGCCACGCTCTTGCCGAACTTAAACGGACTGGCGGTTGAGGCAATGATGGTGGTGGTTTTATCACTGCTGCTATTCACATATTTTTCATAGACATTATAGGCTACAGCCGTGTGGGTATCCAATAAATATCCTTTCGCTTCCCAGATATTACGAATAGTCGCTTGGGTCTCCTCGTCAGACGAAAAGTCTGCCCAGAACAATTCGCTGATTTTATTCGCAACAGACTGGCTAACCTCATACTTTCCCTGCGTTTTTAGCTCTTCCATCCAACCCGAGACTAGTGCAGCATCATGACCTGTTATTTCGTAAAGCAGTCTCTCTAGATTAGATGAGATTAGAATATCCATGGAAGGCGAGAGTGTCTTAGCAAAATTTCTATTCCGATCGTATACTCCGCTCTGAATGAATTCGGTTAAAACGTTATTGGCGTTGGATGCACAGATAAGGCGGTTAATCGGCACCCCCATTTGAGCTGCATAATATGCCGCCAATATATTGCCGAAATTGCCGGTGGGCACTACTACATTTACAGCTTCTCCTTGCTTCACCTGCCCGGCGGCCTGTAAGTCAACATAGGCCGAAACATAGTAAACAATCTGCGGCAGCAGCCTGCCCCAGTTGATGGAATTAGCGGACGACATCTTCATCCCATTATTAGCCAGGGTTTCTACGAAGGCATTATCCGCAAATATCTGCTTAACCCCGTTTTGGGCGTCGTCAAAATTCCCTTCCACTGCAGCCACGAAAACGTTGTCCCCGGTTTGGGTAATCATCTGTCTTTTCTGTACTTCGCTTACCCCATCTTGAGGGTAGAAGACAATAATTTTTACCCCGGCTACATCCTTGAATCCCTCCAGAGCAGCCTTGCCAGTATCGCCTGAAGTTGCTACCAGGATGATGATCTCGTCCTTTTCGCCGGTCTTTTTAGCACTGGCGGTCATAAGATGGGGCAGAAGCTGCAAAGCCATATCTTTGAAAGCGCAGGTAGGGCCGTGCCAGAGTTCCTGAATGTAAACCCCTGCGCCAATTGGTACCAGCGGAGCTATCCGTTCATCATCAAAACTACGGGAGTTATATGCTCCATCAACGCATTTTTTAATCTCCTCACTTGAGAAATCCTCCAGATAAAGGCTTAGTATTTCATAGGCTCTGGCCTGGTAAGTCTGCCCTGCCATCTTTCTCCAGGTCTGTTCTGGGATTACAGGTATGGAATCAGGCACGAACAGTCCCCCATCAGGTGCAATGCCCATTTTAATGGCCTCTGCTGCACTTATTGAGGAATATCCACCCCTGCTGCTAGAATATTTCATTTGGTAACCTCCTCATACAACCTCTTGATTAATTTCCGGTTGATATCTACCTATTCTATAACGAAACTGACTTCGGATAAAGTATTGTCCAGAAATTAGCTATGAAAACCCTAATATTTTTGTATATCATAGAGACAGCATGTACAATATTTATAGGAAAAACAGCATTTATTAATAGTGAAAGGGGAAAGCCCGATGCAAATTTTGGTCGCAATTCTGGTTGTAGTTCTGATCAAATTGTTAATAGATAATCTAAAACCAGTGTTTAGTAATAAGAAGAAATCACCTAAGAGTGGTGATTTTATTGATATTAGTGAAAAGTGGATTAATGCAGATGATATGCCTTATCAAAAAAATGAATATCTGTTTAATAATCGCGAGCTTCTGATCTTTAAAAGGCTCAAGGATATTCTGGATAACAGCCGCTATGCAGTCTATCCTCATATACGCCTGGCTGACCTTTTAAGTGTGCCAGCCGGAACCCAAAATCGACAAGAGTACTTGTTCCGGATAAAGGAACGTAGTTTGGATATGGTAGTTTTTGAATCATCCTATCTTAAACCTGTCCTTGCAGTTAATCTTAAAACGCAAGAGGATGGCAAAAAGCAGCAGATAACTGATCAGTTTACTGAAAAGGCCTTGAATACTGCCGGAATTAAATCGATTGATTTGGATTTGAAAAACCCTCCGGAGAGCGAGGAACTTCAGGGCCATTTGCGCGCACTCGGGCTGGAGCTATAAGATAGAGGGAATACCTTTAAACATAGAACGATTGGCACAATAAATACTTGGAGGATAGCATGCAGTTAACCAAGATAAACGGCAATACCTATTACTTACCAGCTCCCACTAACATTGGCGTGTTTCAATTTAAGGATAAGTACACCCTGCTGATTGACACTGGAGACAATAACCAGCAGGCTCGCAAAATCGCAGATATTATTCAGGATAACCACCTGAGTATCAAATATATTGTTAATACCCACAATCACATCGACCATGCCGGGGGCAATATGTTCTATCAAGAGCATTATCCCGGAAGCCTAATCTATTCTTCTGAGGATGAAAAACTATTTCTGGAAAACGGCTACCTCTTCCCTATGTACCTATATGGCGGCAGCCCTATTAACGAGCTGGCCCGCCACTTTCTAAAAAGTAAGAAGCTCAGGGTTGATGAAATATTGACTCCCGGCTCATGCAAAATAAATGATGAAAAGTTTGAGATCATTCCCCTCCCCGGCCATGCCAGAGGACAAATAGGAATTGGGACCCGGGACCGGGTATGTTTCTTAGGAGATTCCCTGTTTAGCCGCGAGATTATCGCCAAGTATTCCTTCCCGTTTCTATTCGATATTGAAGATCAGCTGGGGAGCTATAGAACTATAGAGGAACTGGACTATGATTGGTTTGTGATAGGACATGCCTCGCAAATTTACAGCCAGTCGGAAATAAAAGATTTGGTCCAATTTAATCGGAAGAACCTGGAGTATTACCTGGACTTGGCCCTTGACCTCTTCGCCCAGCCTCATACCCGGGAGGAACTGCTGGAGGAAATATGTATCCTGGAAGAACTACAGCTGGACTACAAAGAGTACTATTTTTCTCTCTCCACCATCGGAGCCATAATAACTTACCTGCATAATGGGGAAAAGTTAAATTATCAGCTCGAAAACGGGAAGCTGTATTATTATAGAAAATAACTTGAGCCTTTGCTATTTTCCATAAAATAATATGTGGAATACAAGCAGATATGGTTCTTGTCCCCCTGTTAATATGATATGATTTTTAATGGTATGATAATTGAGTTGTCTTTTATGGAGGAATAGAAGAATGATTAGTGTTACTAAGCTATTGTTTGCCACTGAATACTTCGGTGATTCACTGCGTTACAATCAGGATTCCAGAGAAGCAATCCATGGTGTCACAATCGGTGCCGGACCGGTGGTCGTGTGGAATTCCACCAAGACGTGTAATCTTAAGTGCCGTCACTGCTACATGGATTCGGACTCACAAAAATATCAGGGCGAATTGACTACAGATGAGGCCAAAAAGTTTATTGATGATTTAGCAGAATTCCGGGTTCCCGTCCTGTTGTTTTCTGGCGGGGAGCCGCTTATGCGGCCAGATTTCTTTGAATTGGCCGCTTATGCCGGTGCCAAAGGTATTCGTCCGACCCTATCAACCAACGGCACGCTAATTACAGCTGCAGTTGCCCAGCGGATCAAGGAAATAGGTGTAGGTTATGTCGGCGTCTCTTTGGACGGTTTGCGGGAAGTCAATGATAAGTTCCGGGGCAAAGAAGGTGCTTTCCAAGCAGCTATGCAGGGGATTCAGAACTGTGTAGCGGTTGGCCAGCGAGTTGGTCTGAGATTCACAATTAACCACCATAACCTGCAAGAGCTGGATAATATTTTTGATTTCATTGAGGATGAAAATATTGATCGGGTTTGTTTCTACCATTTAGTCTACTCTGGCCGCGGCAGCCAAATGATAGATGAAGATGTAACAGCTGCTCAGTCACGGCAGGCTATGGATATAATTATTCGCCGGACCCGTGATTTTGAAGAACGTGGATTGGTTAAAGAAATCCTAACCGTCGATAACCATTGTGACGGAGTCTACCTGTACCTGAAAACCCTGGCGGAAGATCCGGAACATGCGGAAAGAATCAAGGCACTAATCTCCCTAAACAGAGGCAACCGCTCGGGAATTGCTTTTGCGGAGGTTGATCCCCTGGGATTTGTTCATCCTGATCAATTTACCCAGCACCACACCTTTGGTAATGTGAGAGAAAGAAAATTCGGGGATATCTGGACAGATATCAGTAACCCTATACTCGCCGGATTAAAAGATCGAAAACATTTGCTGAAAGGCAGGTGTACAGAGTGTAAGTACCTGGATATTTGTAATGGTAACTTCCGGACGAGAGCTGAGGCAGTGACCGGAGACTTCTGGGAATCTGATCCCGCCTGCTATCTGACTGATGAGGAGCTAGGGATAAGTTAACAATACTAACCGGGAGCTCTCACCTAAACTAACAAATGTAGGTTTAGCTAGTATCCCGATCATATTATGTAAAAGATCTTATTTATGGGGGGCATTTGACTTTGCTAGTCGTTTGTCCCCCTTTGCCTGTATTTCTATAAATCCGCAATTTACAATATGGGGTATAAATTATCCTTTAATCGGCATGGGAAACTCGGGATTCTGATAGTTGTCAACGATGAACCGACTCTGTTCCTGGTCAAACAGCTTGTTATACTCAACAGTTTTTACATAAGCATCGTAGGCGGCCCATGAGTACATGGGAACCAGGAATAAAAACCACCTCATGTCAATCACGGCAATGGCTTGGGCAAATGCACCTGACATGGTCAGATGAATAGCCGGAAGAAATTTCGCCATATAAGAAGTTCCAATCCACCAAGTTAACAAATAGAAGCTGGTAGGGATGCGGTGGGTATAGAGATGTCCCAGACCTGGCATCAAAAGTGACCAAGCTGCAGCATTCCAGGGTACTCTTTTATCAATGAACCCTATGTCCCATGTTCCTATTTTGAAAGGTATTATTGCAGAGTCCTCCCGGGCCGCTATTAAAGTGTACTTATTTAAATCTATGCTGAGCTGGTAGCTGCTCCAGGTGGCAAAAAGCAGTATAGGAGGATAAAGCAACAGCCATCTAGGTTCGAGCACCATTATAGCCGAGGCAATTTGGCCTGTAAGTCCATATATGATTGCTTCGTTGATATGTGCCATGAGGTTTACAATGGTTGCCGCAATGATAAGAAGAAACCCTTTTATGTAACTTCCCATCATAAGAAATCCTAAGCCTGGAAACATTGCCGACCAAAACGCAGTTACCCATGGTTTTCTTAAATGAAGCAGGTTAATATTGATGGAACTGACCATTCCTTTAGGACGTCGTTTACTCCTGATCGATTCTGGCTGCTTCTTTTCCATGGTTAGCAGTTCTCCTTTTGATTGAATTGCGTAGGCGGTTAAGCTTGCCTACGCCGAAGGCCATATTGTCCCAAAGTACCTTTTCTACCATTTCATATTGATTAGGTTCGCAATAAACGGTTAATACGACTTCCGTGTTATTCTCTCCAGCCTTACGACTGGCTTTCTCTTTTTTCTTACCGGTAATCCTGCCATAAAAGTAATCCAGTAAAAAGCCGAAAACCGCTCCGCTTAGCAGACCGATTAAACCCCAAATAATAGGCCCCCACTCAAGTACAAAGCCATAAATGACCCCTAACTCCATGAATATCGAGCCCACAATTGTTGCCCCGTCAAATAGGCTATTGCCATCAGCCCGATGTATGGTATCCAGAACCATCTTTTCTTCAGCCCTTTTATCCAAAGGAACAGCTAAGATATGTTCTCTCGCAATCCCTCTCTTCTCCAGGTCCGTAATGGCTAGTTCGAGAAATGCCGAGTAGTCGAATGATGCATATACGTACACTTAAAAACCACCCTTCATAACTTTGGCATCGGAAAATTAATTCCCTGATAATTGTCAATTAAAAACCGCTCTTGTTCCTGATAACATAATCGGTTATATTCAACGGTATTTGCATAAGCATCATAGATAGCAAATAAATAAATAGAAGGCAAGAAGATTAACCATTGAGGATCGGCCACTGTAATTGCTCCTGCAAAGTCCCCCATTGCAGTCAAATGAACACACTGAAAAAGGTGTCCCATATAGGCCATGATCATCCACCACATCCCTGTATAAAACGCGGTAGAAATTCTATGGGTATATAAATGACCTAACCCTGGAGCTAGGAAAGTTAAGGCTGTAGCTGCCCAAGGTTTCCTTTTATCCAAAAAGCAAATTTCCCAGCCGTTTATACTAAAAGGATTTACGTTTGATTTTTCCCTATCAGCCAATATGCTGTATTTGTTTATATCAACTGCAAGTTGATGCCCTCCCCAGATTGAAAAGAGGTAAATAGGAACGTAAAATAACAGCCAATTAATATCGACCACTTGTTTAGCTAATTCAAAACGTCCGGTAAAGCTATATAATATTCCCAGGTTTAATTTCGAATTAACGTTAATAAATGCTTCCAGAAATATCAATATAAAACCCTTGACGTAGCTGCCCATACTCAAGTGGGCAAATCCAAGATAGGTTGCCCCCCACCAGCTTATCACCCACGGACTTCTGAGATGAATGAAATTGATAGAGGCGGGATTTACTACACCCTTTGGACGGCGTTGATTTCTTATAAATATCTTCTGCTTATTTTCCAATGTTTAAACTCGCTTACATTTTTGTAATTAGTATAAACAATTATCCAGTTTATTATGTTGGAGAGAACTGCATCCTGGGCAGGATTACCACAGAAAAAGCAGGTAATTAAACCTGCTTTCAGAGTATGTATTAAGGTTGCCCTTTCTTATTTAATAGCTCTAAATATTAAGCTTGTCATATTAGATTTTTGTGACAGCATCACTTTTTCCTATTCTTAGAGGTTTTAGCCTTGTTCTTCCCCTTAGTTTGCTTATGTCTGGCTACAAATACCATAGGCTCAGGAATCGGACTATCAGTAATTGCATTCAAATCTGCCTGTAATTGATCCAAATTGAATCCTTCCGGACTCAATCCTTGCCCATTCAAGAATTCTTGACTCAAAATTGCCCATGCTTCATCACAATAGGTTTTGAAGAAATTATAATCCATTTTTTGAATCTTACCCCAGGTCACACAATAAATATAGTTAAGATCATATCCAAATATCGGAACGTAATGACCTCCTTTAATTCGGGAACCTTTAACTACAGTCCAAGGTTGATTTGCATAAAATTGCTCCATTGCTGATTGAGGAAAAAGAATACCTATCCCTACTGCATTAAACAAATATGTTGCTTCGAGAACTTCATCTACATCTTTTTGGTCTAGAACCAAAAAGGCTCCTATTTTATGACGCTTACTATCAGCATCAATCATTCCGGTCTTTTGTCTATATAGTAATACATCCCGAACTAGTGCACCTTGATCAGTGTTAGGATCACTGGGCGTATATCCTGTAATGGCAGAATAATCGGAAATTGTATTCTGAGAAGTAAACGCAGCCGGTTTTCCTCCCTCTAAGGTCCAAAGCATTGTTTCATGATCTGCCCCAGCGCAGGTACAATCCCCTACAGAATCGTTTCCTAATACACCCCAATTAGATATCAAATTATAATGACCAAATATTTTCGGACGAGTTGGCAAAACTGTTGCAATTGTATAATTCTTAAATACTAGATCCCTTTTATCTCCTATAAATGGTTTCTTACCTAATTTCATATAAACACCCCCTATATTTTTCAATATATGGGTATATTGGCAGTTTTGTGCTTTGACCCTTTATTCGTACCGCAGCCGGGATTAAGCAATTTCCGCATTGATACTGATATTTTACCAACAAGAAACCACCGTCTTTTTCTTCATTAATAGAGAGAATGACGGTGGTTTAAAGTACTTAAGTTGTGGTCTGAAAAAGAAACTAATAAAGTCTAGATGGTATCATTGCATAACATCATCAGATGTCTCTCGTGTCACTACCTTAGCCCATGTTCTCTGACTGCATTTAGGGCATTTCGCATATTTTGTTGTTAATCCTTGGGGACTTACGAAATCCTGAAATGCTGATAAAGTAAATTTGTTACTGCACTTTTTACATATATAAGCGTAATTTTTCGAATGCCACGTAACCAATAAATAAAGACCAACTATGGCAATAAAGATAAGTAAATAGTCCATTTCCTGCAACTCTCCCATAACATATTCCAATTATTGTTAATGATAATTTCACAAGCTTATAAGGTATATCCCTGGCATCAAATTTGTCACATGCATTATCTTAGATCGCATAGCATGACTTAAAAACTCTCTTTTAAGGGCAACACTTCTTCATAAAGATACCATTATGATTATTTTTAGTAAATGCTTTTGTATCTTATCCGTGATTTTGCGGTGTTAAGATCTACTAATAATATTCATATTTTGTGCCAAACTAATACCAAGGAGGTGTTGGTGATGGAACAATTTGAAATTGTAGCAGTTAGGTATAAAGGAGGTAAACTAACGAACTTCAAACTTAACAATGGTCAAGAATTAGATTACCAGCAAGCTATTGAGATGGGCAAACAAGGTCAAATTAAAGGGATAGATGTGGTTGATAGAGAAAGCGGGATGCAATACATTAGGAGTCAACCAGATGGTGACCTGTCAAACAACTTGGATATGCTGCCAGAATTTTAAGTGTCAAAGAGACCGAAAAAACCTCTAAATAGATGTATCTTACATCCATCTGGAGGTTTTACTTTGTATTTAAGAAATTAATCAGTGACTTTTATAGAAACTATGCCAGCAACCTCTTGCACCATTTAATGCACATCAATTTTCAGAGATATTATCGCAATAACTTACTTGTATTTTCTCTATAATTTCACTTACACAATCCTCTATATCCCTATTTGAGCAATCAAGAGTTTTATCACTATACTTAATATATAAGGGAACTCTTTCCTCGTAAACATCCTTAAGGCTGTTTCCTTTCTTTATTACAATACCTCTGGTTGTTATGTTTATTAGTCTATTTTTGATTTCTTCATATGGAACATGCAAATAAAAAATCTGTCCATCCTGCTTAAGGACATTCATAGCTTTTTCCGAATATATGACGCTTCCACCTGTAGCTATAATGCAATTTCTACATTTTATATTTGATACAATTCTTTCCTCAATTTCCATAAATCTTTCAATACCATCAGTGTAAAGTATATCTTGTAACAACCTACCTTCATAATGTTGTATGACAATATCTGTATCTACGTAATCCATTCCTAAAGCTTTTGCAAGCAATACACCTAAAGTGCTTTTACCAGCTCCAGACATACCAATAAGAACTATATTCATATTCTTCCTCACTTCCCCTGTCCTCAAAATCCTTAACTGTAAATTTTAAAACAAAAAAGCCACTCCTTCTAACCCTTATTTTGGTTTGGTTAAAATGAAGTGGTTTAGACTTCTAGAAATGTGTTCGTAACGAACCACTATGTTTTTTGGACTCTTAAAAACCTTCGCAAATGCCATATTAAAGGTAAATGGTCGGAGTGACTGGATTTGAACCAGCGGCCTCTACGTCCCCAACGTAGCGCTCATACCAAACTGAGCTACACCCCGACGCAAGGAATATTCTATAACAGAATACTTTTTTAGTCAACCTTAGGCAGCCGTAACTTTGAATAGCCTTCATGTTAAGCATATAGCCATCGAGTCTTATCCCATTCCCCTGCCCTTCTCATATTGATTATCCATAGACGTTATTATATAATGTCTATGGATAATCAAACTTTTTAAAGGTTGTGTTTATGGGTATGGATATATCAGAATTATTTTGGAATGCTTCACTAGAAGAACTAAAATCAGGCTATATTGAAAATAAGCAACATTACATATGCCTGTTATGCGGCAAGTATTTTGAGAAAGGAATTGTTTACCCTGAGGACGGGGTAATGTATGAGTCAGGCAGATATGTACGTATTCATATTGAGAAGACTCACTCCTCTGCGTTTGAGTATCTGATCCAAATGGATAGGAAACTTACTGGTCTTACTGATCATCAAAAAAAACTTATGTTGCTTTTCTATCAGGGTAAGAGCGACAAAGAAGTCCAGGAAGAATTAGGCATCGGCAGCGCTTCTACCATCCGCAATCATCGCTTTATATTAAAGGAGAAAGAACGCCAGGCTAAGGTGTTTTTGGCTATGATGGAACTCCTGAAAGAGCGGGATGATTATGCGCCAACCTTTGTGAATGTGCATAAAACTGCCAGTATGATTGATGACCGCTATAATGTGACCCAGGAAGAAAATGAAGCGATACTTACCAAATACTTTCCCGAAGGTATAAAAGGCCCTCTGAAGGCCTTCTTCTCCCGGAAGGAGAAGCATAAGCTGGTGGTTCTGCGAGAGATTGCGAAACGTTTTGATTCTGAACGCAGCTACACCGAGAAGGAAGTCAATCAGATTTTGAAATCTGCTTATGATGATTATGTTACCTTAAGAAGATATTTAATAGATTATGGCTTTCTGGATAGGAAGTTTGATGGAAGTCAATATTGGCTGAGGAAGTAATTAGGGAGGAAGTTTTATGGACATGGATAGAAAAAGATTATTAAAAGAACAGTATAAGGAAATTAAAATAGAAGCAGGAGTTTACCAAATCAGGAATACTCACAACCAGAAGGTGTATGTAGATAGCACTAGAAATCTTAAGACGTTAAATGGCAAGGAATTTATGCTAAAAACCGGGGTTTCCTTTATTGATAAGATGAAAAAAGAATTGGCCGAATTCGGAGGCGAGGGATTTGTGATTGAAGTATTGGAAGTCCTGGAAAAGAAAGAGGACCCTTATTTTGATGAAAAAGATGCGTTGAAAAAGTTAAAGAATAAATGGTTAGATAAGCTCCAGCCATTTGGAGAACGAGGATATAACTGAAATTTTATGCCTCAGATCCGTTTGGGGATATCTAGTGACATGTTTTACAATTGAGGAAGGATTCTCTTTAAGTTTGTAGAAATCATTAAGCTCCTTTTGAGCAACTGTTCAGAAGGAGCTTTTCCGGTGGTAAGGTTGGTCATCGGCTTGAATGACACCATTAAACTTGGGAATAGGACGGGTTACCGACTCGGTTGTTTCCATAAAGAATAATGTATACCTGCCAATTTACTATTGAAACTGCAGACAGAGCTATATATAATTACTTTCATAAACTAAACCGTCGGCAAAGTGGCCTCTCGAGAATTTCTCGGGGGGCTTAATTAGTTTAATAGACGTTTCGATAGACATTTTCATAAAGATGACTGGTGATGACGCCCGGAACCAAAATATAGGTTCGGGGCTTTATCTTTATATGTCATAGAGTAGCGGCGCTCTTAGGATTAATCCTGAAAGCGCCCTTGTTTTTTCCAGAGGATATGCAGTCTTTGTCGGCAATATCACAAGAACAGGGGGTAGTTTTAAAGCTTTATTAATGTTCATTGAAGTTATATCTAATAAAAGTTATTGGCGATGGTGCCTTCATTGGACGGATGAAAGGCACCATAAAATATTATTAAGGGAGGTAATATCATGAGACAAATAGCTATTTATGGAAAAGGTGGCATAGGCAAATCTACTACCACCCAGAACTTAACAGCCGGTTTAGGGGAGATGGGCAAACAGGTTATGATTGTAGGCTGCGATCCAAAAGCTGATTCAACCCGCCTGGTTCTGGGTGGTTTGGCCCAGAAGAGTGTACTTGATACCCTGCGCGAAGAGGGTGAAGAGGTAGAACTGGAAAACATCATGAAATCAGGAGTTTTCGGAATCAGGTGTGTTGAGTCCGGTGGCCCGGAACCCGGTGTAGGGTGCGCAGGAAGGGGTATCATCACCTCTATTAATATGTTGGAAAGCCTCGGGGCCTATACTGATGATTTGGATTATGTTTTCTATGATGTTTTAGGTGACGTTGTCTGCGGTGGATTTGCCATGCCTATCAGAGAAGGAAAAGCACGGGAAATTTATATTGTTGCCAGTGGCGAGCTCATGGCACTGTATGCTGCCAACAATATTTCCAAAGGGGTTTTGAAGTTCGCCAATACCGGTGGGTGTCGTTTGGGTGGAATCATTTGCAACAGCAGAAAGGTTGATGGAGAACGTGAGCTCCTAGAAGCTTTTGCTCAAGAACTGGGCAGCCAGCTGATATATTTCGTCCCCCGTGACAATCTGGTGCAAAGAGCCGAGATCAACAAAAAAACGGTAATTGAATTTGCCCCAACTGAAGATCAGGCCGATGCCTATAGAGGTTTAGCCAAAGCGATAGCCGAGAATGATATGTTTGTTATACCCAAACCCATGGAGCAGGATAGACTGGAAGAATTGATGATGAAACACGGTTTCTTAGGAATGTAATTATATTTTAGGAGGGGTTATTAATGTTAATGATTAGAGCTCTTATTAGACCCGATAAAGTTGGTATTGTTTTATCAGAATTAAGCGATGGTGGCTTCCCTGCTGTTACCAAGATGGATGTAATGGGAAGAGGCAAACAAAAGGGTGTTAAGGTGGGCGATGTTTTTTATGATGAAATCCCCAAAGAAATGCTGATGATGGTAGTGAATGACGAGGACAAAGATGATGTTATTAAAATAATTATGAAGAATGCCAAGACCGGGCAGAAGGCTGCCTTTGGCGATGGCAAGATTTTTGTCAGTCCGGTCCTGGAAGCCTACACCATAAGTTCCGGCAACAATCAGTTATAGATTGGAGGCACTTCTATGCAAGAAGTAATGGCAATTATTAGAATGGACATGATTAGCAAAACCAAGGAAGCGCTATTAAAAGCCAACTTCCCTGCCCTGAGCTGCATGAAGGTTCTGGGCAGAGGCAAGAAAAAGGTAGATTTTTCGCTGATTGAAAACATGTTGACTGGCAATGAATTCTCTTCCCCTACCGTCGCTGAAGCGTTTTCAGAAGGACATCGGCTTATCCCTAAGAGATTATTGTTCATTGTCGTAAATGATGATGAAGTAAAGGACCTGGTCGATGTTCTCATTGCTGTTAATCAGAAAGGTCATCCAGGCGACGGGAAAATATTTGTAATGCCGGTGACAGATTGTGTAAGGGTAAGAACCGGAGAGACAGGAGAACTAGCCTTATAAGAACGGAGGTGCATTTAGTCATGAAGGACGTAGTAAGTAAAATTGTAGAAAAATACCCGGCAAGTGTCTTTAAGAATAGAAAAGAACATATCTTGCTGGTAGATCATGATAGTGAAAATCCCCAAACCATAACCGCCAATACCAGGACAATTCCGGGGATTATCACCAGCCGGGGATGTTGTTATGCAGGGTGCAAGGGTGTGGTTATCGGCCCCATAAAAGATGCTGTCGTTATCACTCATGGCCCCATCGGATGCGGTTATTACAGCTGGGGAACCAGACGGAATAAGGCTAGATTAGATGAGGGAGAAGAAGACAATTTCATAAACTACTGCTTTTCAACCGATTTGCAGGAAGGCGACATCGTATTCGGGGGGGAAAAGAAATTAAGGCAAGCCATTACTGAAGTCGTGGATATCTTCCATCCCAAAAATATTATGATCTGCTCAACTTGTCCGGTGGGTTTAATCGGTGACGATATTAATGCTGTGGCCGGCTGGGCTGAAAAGGAATATGACATTAAAGTTCTGGCATTCAGCTGCGAAGGATATAAAGGAGTAACCCAATCAGCCGGCCATCATATTGGCAATAATCAGTTGATTAAACATGTCATTGGAACCGGCGATGCGGTTGTAGGTAAATATGCAATTAATTTTATGGGTGAATACAATATAGGCGGAGATTCCTGGGAGATTGAAAGGGTTCTTACTAAGATAGGCTATGAAATTGTTTCGGTTATGACTGGAAATGGTTCCATAGAAAAAATTAAAAATGCTCATAAGGCCAATCTTAACTTAGTGCAATGTTATCGTTCTATCAATTATATCGCTGATATGGTTCATACCAAATATGGTACCGATTGGCTCAAAGTCAATTTCATTGGGATTCAGAGCTGCATAGACTCACTGCGGGATCTAGCCAGCTATTTTGATGATCCGGCGCTTACGGCCCGAACCGAAGAAGTTATCGCAGAGGAACTGTCAGAAGTAGTACCCATAATTGAGCAATATAAACCGCTCTGTACGGGTAAGACCGCTGCCCTGTACGTAGGTGGTTCCAGAGCCCTTCATTATCAATATTTGTTTCAAGATTTAGGTATGGAAACTATACTGGCTGGTTTTGAATTTGCCCATCGGGACGATTATGAAGGCAGTGAGGTAATCCCCTTTATGAAAGAAGATGCCGACAGTAAAAATATTGAGAACTTACAGCTGGAACCCGATGAACAGTTTTATCGCCTGGTTCTTTCTCGAGAAAAATACGAAGAGCTTAAAAGTAAAATACCTTTAAACTACTTTGGTGGGATGATTAAAGCGATGAAGAACAAGAGTGTAGTAATTGACGATATTAATCATTATGAAATAGACGAGTTTATGAAAATATTAAAACCGGATATATTCTGTGCAGGAATCAAGGAGAAATATCAGATTCATAAAATGGGAATTTTTTCTAAGCAGCTGCATTCCTATGATTACACTGGTCCTTATGCGGGTTTTAAAGGGGCTGCTACTTTTGCCAGAGACATCGCCATGGGTTTAACCACTCCGGTATGGGACATGGTACAGCCACCCTGGAAAATTGAGCCGATGCTAGAAGGCAGCTATGTTAAGGAGGTGGTTTAGATGTTAGACCGTACACCCCAGGAATATGCCAATAGAAAGGGTATTGTAATTAATCCGGCGAAAACTTGCCAACCAATTGGAGCAATGTATGCTGCCCTAGGCATACACAAATGTTTGCCGCACAGTCATGGTTCTCAAGGCTGCTGCTCTTATCACCGCATGCATCTGGCCAGACACTTTCGTGATCCGGTTATGGCTTCAACTAGTTCATTTACCGAGGGGGCAGCAGTATTTGGGGGAGGTTCGAATCTTAAAACCGCTATAAAGAATATTTTTGCAATCTATAATCCGGATATTATTGCGGTTCATACTACCTGTTTATCCGAGACCATTGGGGATGATATTCCGGTTTATATTAACCAATCTAAGGTCCCGGAAGGTAAGATGGTCATTCATGCCAATACCCCCAGTTATGTGGGTTCACATGTCACCGGCTTCTCCAATATGGTCAAAGGTATGGTTAAATATCTGAGTGAAAACAGCAAGAGTCCGAATGGAAAAGTGAATATAATACCTGGTTATGTTAACCCCGGTGATATGAGGGAAATCAAAAAAGTTCTGAAATCAATGGGTGTGGAGTTTATTATGTTCCCCGATACCAGCGGAGTGCTGGATGCTCCGTTGACAGGCAAGTATGACATGTATCCCTCCGGGGGAGCAAGAATAGAGGATATTGTAGATGCTGGTAATTCCATGGCCACATTTGCCTTAGGCAGTTTTGCTTCAGCGGATGGCGCCGACGAGTTAAGAAAAAAGACCAAGGTTCGTCCCATCGTTTTGCATACTCCTATTGGAATCAGTGCTACAGATAAATTTCTTATGGCGGTCTCAAGATTAACCGGCCAGCCGGTATCTGCGGAGTTAGAAGAGGAAAGAGGCCAGGTTATCGACATCATGGTAGATCTACATGATCAGTACCAGGGTAAGAAGATAGCCATCTTCGGAGATCCGGATATCGTGATTGCGCTTACTGCTTTTACCCTCGAACTGGGTATGGTTCCTCAATACGTACTTACCGGTACACCGGGTGAGGTGTTTGAAAAAGAGGTTAAACAAATGCTTCAGGAGGCGGGAATAGAAGCTAAGGTAAAAGCTGCGGGAGATTTATTTACCCTTCATCAATGGCTCAAAGAAGAACCCGTTGACCTCTTAATGGGAACTACTTATGGAAAATATATTGCCCGTGCTGAAGATATCCCATTGGTCAGAGTAGGATTCCCTATTCTTGATCGGGGAGTTCATTCCTATATGCCGATTGTTGGCTATAAAGGGGCAATGCGATTGATAGAAATGATCAGCAATACGCTTTTGGATAGACAGGATCGCGATGCCAAGGATGAGGATCTGGAATTGTTGATGTAACCGGATTTAATTATGGTTTGGTTAATGATAGTGGGCTGGCGACATCACTCATTAATGGATAGAGGTGTATGTGATGCAAACAATATCAACTAAATATGGCACTCTCAAGGGGATATCTTCTAGTGAACTTTTCGAAGACGGAAGAATAAAAGGATGTATTGTTACGGAGTTTAATGAATTGCTGACTCCATATGGAATTTTGGTTCCACAATACGAGACAGGCAACGTTAGAAGAAAATATACTAGTTCGGTTACTTTCCACAATAATGGTAATATCAGAAGTATTTCATTGCATCAGCAGACACCAATTCAAACCTCCATAGGGAAGTTTCCAGCAGAGTTACTTATGTTTTACGAGAATGGTAGTTTAAAACGTCTTTTCCCCTTGAATGGCAAAATATCAGCCTTTTGGACAGAAGAAGATGAATATGGCCTGGCCGAGGAGTTTGATTTTGAATTTAGTTTTGGAAGTTTTAAGAAGAAGGTTATAGCAGTATATTTTCATGAATCTGGATCCGTAAAAGGACTTACCTTCTGGCCAGGAGATTCAGTTTCTATACACTCCCCGATTGGAGAAGTGGATACTCGTATTGGGATTACGCTTTATCCCAATGGTCAATTAAAATCTTTTGAACCGAATACTTCAATCTTAGTTGATACTCCAATTGGGAAAATAACAGCTTATAATCCGGATGCAATTGGTATTCATGGTGATCTGAATTCATTTGTTTTTTACGGGGACGGCAGTATCAAGTCCTTAATGAGTTCTCATAATCTAGTAACCATAACTGACCATCATGGCAGAAAAGAAGCTGTAAGTCCCCGCCTCAAGCCTAGCTTATTGTATGACAACAAAATGGATATCATGCCCCTATTGATTGTATTTTATGATCATAAGGTTGGGCTAGGTAATCGTAGTATTAAACAATATGAAATTGATGATTTTACTTTTGCAATATATCACATTCCCCAAGTTTATAAACCTAAAATTAGTGACTGTTCAGGTTGTGATGTATGTGGTTAATTTGGCACTCTGATAATTAAAGATCTTTTGATTGGTAATGGGGCCTTTCATTTGCGGATGAAAGGCCCTCAGACCGTCAAAAAGGCCCAATAGCTGCGTTATTAACGAAAGCCGATTCAATCAACGTACCTTATGTACGCCTCAATCACCGGCTTCCATTAATGCCTTGCTCTTGAACTTTTTTGCTCGGTCTGACTTTATCGATACTCTGGCATCGGAAAGCTTTATAAGAAATGAGTGATATATATGGCGATGAATCAACCCGACTCTCTCTTCATACAGGAACGTCAGAAATCCATTCGTACTAAAGGCCAGCAGTCACAACCGATTAACTGTCAAGTAGATAGTATAGCGGGCTGCGTCAGTCAGCGGGCTTGTGTGTATTGCGGAGCTCGAGTGGTCTTAAATCCGATTACCGATGCCGTCCATCTGGTTCATGGTCCGATCGGCTGCGCCAGCTATACCTGGGACATTCGAGGCAGTCTCAGCAGCGATGCCGATTTGTTCCGCTATAGTTTTTCTACTGATCTCCGCGAAGAAGACATCATTTTTGGCGGCGAGCGGAAATTGACTAGATGTATTGATGAATTGGCAGAACGCTACCATCCCCCGGTGATGCTGGTCTATTCCACCTGTATAGTGGGTGTTATTGGCGATGATTTGGAGGCAGTATGCAGAAAGGCTTCTCAGCAGCATGGGATTAAGGTGATTCCAGTCCAATCCTCCGGTTTCTCCGGTAACAAATCAGACGGCTACCGGGTCGCCTGTGAAGTTTTGTTACGAATGATTGCCTCGCAAGAGGATATTCCTCGGCAGCCACATCATTTAAATTATTTAGGTGATTTTAATCTAGCCGGGGAAGCTTGGATCATCGGCAGTTATCTCGAGGAGATCGGAATTCATGTCAATGTTGCTTTTACTGGGGATTCTCAGTATGAGACCCTGCGGACTGCCCCTTCGGCATCCTTAAATATAGTTCAGTGTGCTGGATCCATGGGATATATGGCTAAAAGGATGGAGGAAATCTATGGTATTCCATACCTCAACATCTCTTTCCTGGGCCTGGAGGATACGGTTGAATCATTACGCAGAATCAGTGATTTTTTTGCAGACGCTCTTATATCTAGTCGTACCGAAGCTTTGATTCAACGGGAAATGGAAATTCACGGACCTGTTATCGAGAAATATCGCAGTCGTCTGCAGGGTAAGAAAGCGGCGGTATTTGTAGGGGGAGGTTTCAAGGCCATTTCCCTCATCAAACAATTTCGTGAATTGGGAATGGAAGTAGTCATGGTAGGAACCCAGACAGGTCAACCCGAAGAGTATGACACTATTCACCAGTTAGTCACAGAGGGTACCGTCGTGCTGGATGATGCTAATCCTTCAGAGTTGGAACGTTTCATGGTGGAACAGGGAGCTGACCTGCTGGTAGGCGGAGTGAAGGAAAGGCCGTTGGCTTTTAAGCTGGGACTCGCGTTTATAGACCACAATCACGAGCGCAAACACCCTTTAAGCGGTTTTGTGGGAGCCGCCAATTTCGCTCGCGAAGTAGAGCAGACCGTCTGCTCCCCAGTTTGGAACTATCTAGATAAATAATTTGGGGGACAGGTCCATTGTCCCGCTCCAGGAGATCCAACTAGGGACAATGGACCTGTCCCCTCTGTCCCCCTGTTTGGTCCCCGTTTTATTCTTTTCTCACAATGATGACAGAGGATGACAAAGCCAGTCACGGTTTGTCACGCTCTGTCACACAACTTAGGGAGTGATGTTAATGAACGCCAATAAGGACAAAGTCAGAAATGTAACGGAGAATCCTTGTAATATGTGCATGCCGTTAGGAGCAATTGTACCGTTCAAGGGTATTGAAAATTCAATGGTGATTATTCATGGGTCGCAAGGTTGTGCTACCTACATGCGTCGTCATATGGCTGAGCATTTTAATGAACCGATTGATGTTGCTTCCAGTTCTATTACGGAAAAGGGAACTATTTACGGTGGTGAAGCCAATCTTAAACAAGGGCTGGATAATCTGGTTCATCTGTATAACCCGCAGGTGGTGGGAATATTAAGTACCTGTCTGGCCGAAACCATCGGTGAGGATATAGGCCACATTGCGGCAGTATTCCAAGCTGAAAAGGGCTATTCCAATATTCCTAAATTGATCCCCGTTCCTACACCTGGCTATGGAGGTTCTCATGCTGAGGGTTATTTTCAGGCCTTGCGTTGTATCGTAGCAACACTGAGCAAAAATGATCGGAAACATGACGGCGTCAATGTTATTCTTCCCCATATCAGCCCGGCTGATGTTAGAGAAATCAAACGGATTTTAGAATTAATGCAGGTTAAGTATACCCTGCTGCCTGATATATCTGATACCCTGGATAGTCCGTATACCAAGGAATACAAGAAAATCCCGGCAGGAGGCACTTCTCGGGCGGAGATAGAAGCCATGTCAGGTGCATCGGCTACGATTCAATTTGGGGAAACAGTTGATGATGAACTGTCTCCAGGGAAATACCTGGAAACTGAGTATGGTGTGCCTTTATATAATTTGCCGTTGCCGATAGGGATCGCAGCTTGTGATCGTTTTGTAAACCTTCTCCAAACCTTGACGCAAAACCCTATTCCAGAAGCACTGAAAAGGGAGCGAGGTCGCTTACAGGATGCCATGGTAGATTCCCACAAGTATAATCGGGAGGTACGAGCCGCGGTATTTGGGGAGCCAGAAACCGTTTATGCGGTAGCACGGGTACTGGTCGAAAACGGTATTACGCCCGCGATTCTGGCTACAGGCAGCAAAAGTCAGCCTCTGCAAAGTTTATTGCAGCTTCTGACAGCAGAATGTGATGAAAAGGCTCTGATAATGCTGGATAGTGATTTTTCGTATATTCGCAGCCATTGTGCCAGTCAAGGAATTAATGTTGCCATCGGTAACTCGGACGGACGCTTCCTCACTGAACGAGAAGGTATACCTCTGGTACGGTTAGGCTTTCCCATCCATGATCGAATCGGCGGACAGCGTATCCTATCGGTAGGCTATGCGGGTACCATAATGCTGCTGGATCAAATTACAAACACGTTGTTGACAACCAAATTGAGTCATTATCGCGAAGACCTTTACCAGCGTTATTATGTCAATCCAGTCGCCAGCAGTGACGAACCAATTAGGAGGGAATCATTATGATAGACCATTTAAATATTAATCAAAATCACCCTTGCTTTTCGCAAGAAGCATCTCATAAGCATGCGCGGATTCATCTTCCAGTTGCGATGCACTGCAATATTAGCTGCAATTATTGCAACCGTAAGTACGATTGCATGAATGAAAGCCGCCCGGGGGTAACCAGTGAAATCATCAGTCCCATGGAAGGTTTACACCGCTATAAGTATTACAAAAAACAATTGAACAATTTGAGCGTGGTGGGTATTGCCGGCCCTGGCGACGCACTGGCCGATTGGGAAGAAAGCAGTCAGACCATTCGCTTAATTCGCGAGTATGATCCTGATGTTCTATTATGTATGTCCACCAACGGTTTAAAGCTCCCTAAACTGTCTGCAAGTATTGTTGATCTAGGTGTCAGCCATATAACTGTAACTGTTAATACACTAAATCCCGAGACTGGAGCTAAGATTTACCGTTATGTGAACTTCGAAGGAAAGAGATACAAAGATACTGATGGAGCCAGTTTACTTCTTGAAAATCAATTAGCAGGCATCCGTGCCCTAACTCAGCAAGGTATGATGGTTAAGGTCAACACTGTAATGATTCCAGGAGTCAACGACCATGAAATCCTCGATATTGTAAGCAAAATGAAGGAGCTAAACGTCTTTGTTACTAATATTATGCCGCTGATTCCGGTTCAGGGCAGCGCATTTGAAGATCTTCCTGCCACCAATACTCATGATCTTACGATGATGCGTAAGGCCTGTCAGACAGAAATGCGCCAGATGTTTCACTGTCAGCAGTGCCGGGCTGATGCGGTAGGGTTGCTAAAGGATCATCGGTGCGCAACTAAAATTGATCAGCAAGCCGGGTAGATCTGTGACATCAGATGACAGCAGGGTGACAACAGCACAGTTCCGTATGTCGCCTTAACTGCTCACTGCTCAGGCGACAGGAAGAAACGTCCCATGGCCGTATTTCGCCCCAACTTCCCGTGTATCATCTGGTCACCATCTTGTCATCCGAAGTTTAATTTGATAAGGGAGGATTATGTAATGGAAATAGCAGTATTGGTAGGACCAACCGGGGAGACTACCCTGATGCAGGAAGCTAATCAAATACAAGTCTACCAATATTCCTGTAAGATATGGGAGATGTGCCGGAGTATGCCTTTTTCGCTTGAGTCGGCGCAAGGTCTGCCCAGCATGCGGGAGTATATGAAGGAGGTACTCCAATTTCTGGGAAAATGCCGAACCGTGGCGGGGCTCGCCATTACCGGTTTACTTTTTTTCGAGTTGGAAAAAGCCGGGTTTACTATCTGGGAAATTGCTGGATCTCCTACGTATGTCGTTGATAGTATCCTAGCCGCGGAAGCCAATGCTAACGCTGAATTGGATTTCTCAAGTAAGATAGATATTGTTGTCTCTAGACCAGAACCGCAGATGATTTCACCAGGCTGCTACTCCATATCACTCAAAGATATTCAAAACTGTAATGGAATGGTGACCTCCAAACAGATTTTGTTCCCTCTTTTAAAAAACATGGATTTTCGAAGTTTGGAAATCATCTGTAGCCATGTTCCTCCCTGGTTGGAACAACAAATTCTTATCGGCCAATTATCAGGTCAGGTTAATAAAATCAACCTCCAGGAAACAAGAGTAACTATTAACGGAAAGCAAAGCACGCCATAGTTGATAGTTAGTAGTTAGTAGAGTAGGTGAAAGTGATGTCCTTAATCAATATCGTGGATACGACTTTAAGAGATGGTGAACAGGCACCTGGGATCGTGTTTGGTAAGGAAGATAAAAAATATATTGCGGTTCTGCTGGATCAAGTTGGGGTGTTTGAAATTGAAGCAGGCACTCCAGCCATGGGTTCCCTCGAGTGTGAAGCGCTGGCGGAAATCTACGAATTAAACCTCGGTACTAGAGTCTCTACCTGGAATCGTGCTAACCTTAGGGACATAAAAGCGTCCCTGGATTGTGGTTCTCGCCATCTTCATATATCACTTCCCGTTTCTGATATTCAAATTCAGTATAAGCTGCAAAAAGACCGCAGTTGGGTCTTAAACAAACTTAAGGAATCCGTTTATTTTGCACGTGCGGCAGGCGCTTCTGTTACTATCGGAGCAGAGGATGCATCTCGAGCTGATTTTAGTTTTCTGGCAGATTATGCATGCCTGGCTCGCGAGCTCGGTGCTGAAAGACTGCGTTACGCAGATACCGTAGGAGTGCTGGATCCGTTTACGAGCTATTATAGAGTGCAAAAACTAATTAGTGAAAGTGGCATTGAGATAGAGTTCCATGCCCATAATGATTTCGCCCTGGCCATCGCCAATACCCTGGCCGGTGTCAAGGCTGGAGCCCAGTTTGCCAGTACCACGGTTTTGGGACTGGGTGAAAGAGCTGGGAATTGTCCTCTGGAAATGATAGTAAGAGTGTTCCATCAGTTTCTACCCAATTCCATATCGATCAGACCAAACCAATTGGAAAGTTTGACGAGTTATATCGGTTCAATAACATCTGGTTTTGCTTCAATAGCAAAATCCGGTTGTACTCCTGATCATTCAGATAATGCACACTGATGGACTAAATGTGCATCTCTTGTCACAAAATATCATTTGGAGTTCGGTTTATACACGGACACGTTCCTTATATTTCGGGAAGTAATAACGGCTCATTAAGGCAATCTTGGGATAATCCCAAAATTCGATCTCATAAGACCGGTCATATGTTTCTCTAATTTTCTTAATCTTGGTCAAATTAACAATAAATGACCGATGAACACGCAAAAAATCTATTCCCAGCATCCCTGCAATTTCATCCAAGCCTTTGCGTATTTCCCAGGTAGTCCTCAGAGAATGAATAATGGATTTGTGATTATCAACCTCGATAAAAATGATATCCCTGCTATTGATATGAATGATATCATCCTTGACCCTTACTGTAAAAACATCTGATATCATTTTGTCTGATTGTTCGAGTCTGGATATTATTTCCTCGACTAAATCCTGGAATTTAACAATCTTTATTGGTTTCAGAACGTAGCCATATGGATGAACATCAAAAGAATCCACGGCATAGTGGGCATACCCGGTTACAAATATAATATAGGTGTCTTCAGTTGCTTGTCTAATTAATCGCGCTACCTCTAGGCCATTATCCTGCTGGTTGGAGAGTTCAATATCCAATAAGGCAATATGGGGCTGATTTTCTTTTGCCCAAGCAACAGCTTCCCTGGCACTAGAGGTAGCGAAGGTTTGGGTTACTCCCGGTATTTCACTTAGGATTTGTTTAATAAATTCTCGATTATATTCTTCATCTTCTAGGATTAATACCTTAGTCATCTAAGATCCTACCTACCTCTTTAACGATTCTGGAATATTGGGCTCATATGCAATGAACCAAGAATTAGGGCTGACTCCGGTTCCAGCAATAAACATCAGAGCTACTGCTAGAGTATTCATAGCGAACATATATAATTTTGTTTTCATTATAATCACCTCCTCTCTAAGTCCATTTATCAATTAATGCGAATAAGCGATATCCCCAGGGGGTAATAAAGAAGACTGAACTTATACAGCCCAGGATCATCGCTAAAACATAGGTATTCAAGCTGTGGTGGAGCAGATATAGAATAATCAAACCCCAAACAGCTATTATTGTTGCCATTTTCCCCTTTTGCCTTAAACGAATCTCCCTTTCCGTAATAGGTTTCTTTTCGGTATCCCCGGGAACCCATTTAAAACAGACAAATGATGCAAAAACTAGGGTGAATAATGCGAGGCTAGTCAATAAATGGTTATCCAGATAAACCTGAGATAGGAGGCCCAGACCCACCACAACAGTTGTGCCCAGTAGAAGGCATTTTAAATAGGTGCTCATATGAGCCCCACCACCGAAGCAGCGAAAAGCTCCATAAGTGACCAGCACTATTAAGGTAAGGTCGAAAACATTAAAGATCCAGGCTAGAAATAAGACAATAAACAACTTAATAACTGCTCCTAAGATAATTTCCAGCCCATAAGCATAGATTTCGCTATTATCTTGATTAGCAGCCAGGTTTTTGTCCAGGTATACAGCAATATGGTTAGAAACAGTTGCTAATGTCATACACTTTTCTTCCCTTCCGGTATTTTCACAATAACTGTAGTCTGCTTATCAGAGAATATCTCTATCGTTCCTCCATAACGCTTCATGAGATTCTGCACTATGTATAGCCCGTATCCCCGCCCAACTGATTCCCTGCTGGTGAAACCGGCTTCAAAAATCCTTTCTTTATCATCATTGTTTATGATTGGACCGTTATTGCGGATGCAAAAAATGAAATCTCCATTTTGACATTCAAACTCTATTTCTACCCATGGTTGTCCCCTATCCCGTAAAGCCGATTCGATTGCATTATCCAAAAGATTGCCGATTATAGTACACAAGTCCCAGGGTTCGACCTGCAAAAGAGAAAACTCGCATGTTGAAGTTACCGTAAATTCAATACCCTGGGATTTCATTAAGCTTAACTTACTATTAACTAAATTGTTGAGTGCCGGGTGAGCAATAAGCACTCCCTCGTAGGTGTTCCAATATTTCTCGGAAATACCGTCTATGTATTGCTTGGCCTCCTGGTTTCGGTTGAGATATATAAAAGACTGTAAAGCCTGGAGGTGTCTACTAAATTCATGCTTTTCCGCTTGCAGGGCCGTCACTAAAATTTCATTTTCCCGAAGATGTTCCTTCATTAAACTTGTCTTAATGGTTTCTCGGGCATTGCTATAAAGGTTCTTAATAGCGGCGATGCTTAGCAGGGCCAAGACCAAAATCAGAACTTCCCAAAAAGGCAACCAGGCCTTAACAATTCTAATATTATCGCTGGCTCGAATAATACTACTCATTACTACTACACCTAAGGTCTGGGAGAGAATTATCAATATTATCCAAACATCTCTTTTTGGATTCACCTCGAACTTCCTTTCACATTCAGATCATATAATACCGACTTTGACTTTTTTACTAGAAAGAATATCGAGGACACTAAAAACAATGTTGGCAAGAAAACGGCGATATTTAACCAGGGATGGATGGATAAATCGCTTACCGTCTTGGGTATCAGAATTAGCATTAAAGATATAACTACATTTTCTATTACCCCCATAATCATTGCCCCACACATAATAGCGATTAGGCTGTACCAGACATTTACTTTACTTAGCCAGCTAATCATAAGCGTAGTAATAAAAATCAAGATAAGGGTATGAGCACCTGGAATGATTGATAGTCGAAGTAAAAAATATGTAATAATCCCAATAAAAATGGATGCCAATACTGTTTCGCGCCACTCAATTCTTAGGTTGAATAGTAAAAACCCCAGCTGAATAATTAAAACTGTCTGCGGGATGGAAATGAATAATACTGCGTACCAGGGTATTGGAAACATAAAATACAACTCCCATTAAGTTACATAATCAAACTATTTATTAGAACTACTGTAAATATTAGACATCATCTCTGATAATTCCTGCCTGCTTTTGGGCATTCACGCTCGCAAACCGGGTATTCACGTCATCAAATGGGCTGTTCACGACATTTGGGAGGTATTGGCAGAGAAAGAAAAGAATTGGTATGGGAAAGAGAGTGGGAAGGAGGTAGTGTATCCATAATTAATATGTTACCCGGTTTTTGGGAGGTGAAATAAAAAAATTGTTTATTCTCTGTACTTATTAATTAAAAAACATTTTACAAAAGAAGCTGTTAATTTTACCAGCATCTCAATAATAGAATGGTAAGAACAGGAATTAACAGAGAGACGGTTAGAATATTATCAAGAGAACCGCCCCCCCTTGACATCATTGACCCGATCTGTTGCATTAAATACTCTAACACTATAAGGGAATAGTGTAAATTTTACCCGAAAAGGAGGTTTGGAAAATGCAGTTATGTAATAAAAAAGTAAAGAAACCTGTGATAATTCTTCTAGTTCTTTTAACGCTGTTGACCATGACACACACTGTATTGGCTTATGATGGTACTGGGTATGGTGCACAGTGGTCGAATTATTCAGGTACAACAGATATTGATACCCGTAGAGCATCGTACTGGATGAATTACTATTGCGAAAACTATGGTGGTTACAATATATATCAAACTACCAGCGATAGGTCTAGTAACATTTACAATTATGCTAAACAGATAGATGAACTAGAGTTTTCTTTTGGACATTGCAATGCCGGGTTAATTCAATTAGTTGGAGACAATGACGGGGTTGCTCCTTGGGATGCGACATATCTTTTTGCGGGACTAGGAGGAGAATCTAACACATCAAATAACTACTATTTATCAACTTATAGCAGTTCTGATGTTGATGATCTCCTATTATGGGTTTTTGGTGGTTGTTATACCGGAAACACCTCAGCCACGTATGGCAACCTTTTGACCAGAGCGGCAGGCAAGGGCGTGGATTGTGTTATTGGATTCACTTCCACAGTAATGGCTCCCACAAGCAACTCCGACGCCAGTGGTAATTTATACTGGAAAGAATTCTGGTACTGGGCAGCAGTTCAAGGTTATACTATACAAGGAGCATGCAACTACGCTCTACAAAACCTTATCGCTCTCGAAGGAAGCGCACAGGGATTCAACACTGTTACTTTTAATGGCGAAGTTGGTTCAGGAATCTCTATTCTTCCTGCTAGGGCAGGGAGTTAAAACAGACTAAGGAGGTTAGAGAATGAAAAAAAAGACTATAATATTTCTCATTATGTCTATACTTATATTATCTATAGCCGGTGGTGTGGTAGCTCAAAATCTCAGACAGGATAATGTAAAACAGGATGGTGTAAAGAACCAGATAATAGAATTTCAATCAGACAAAGTTAAGATCGAGAAGGCGAAAGAAGAAATAGAAAAGTTTTCAGGATATAGCAGCGCCAATTTGGAGTATAAGAAAACTCAAAAAACACCTGATGGGAATGTACTGCACTTTGGATCAAAAGACCTTTATTATACAGTCAATGAGGATGGACAGGTAATTGGAGAATATCACACTTCTCAATCTTGGAAGAGTGATGTGATTTTAAACGATGCTGAAGCATTGGAAAAAGCAAGTGCCCATGCAGATCAAAAATACGCCTCCATGAAATCCAAAAACATGAAAATCCTCAATCAGGGGATGATTGACAGAGGAGACCATAAAGAATACTGGTATTTTTGGAGAGAAGAAAAAGACGGTATATTAACCCCTAACTATGTTTCAATAGTATTGAACCCCTATTGTGGAGAAATTGCCTCTTATAACTGTAGAGATATTGGAGATATCTTTATTCCAAATGTAAACCTCAGCAAAGACGATGCCATCACAATCGCCAAAGAAAAGCACCCTTATGCTCGCAGCATTAAAGCCGACCTGGATATTTGGCTTACAAGAGAAGGAGCCCCACTTCTTAGGTGGACGGTTGCAGTGTCTCTACCCGATAGAGCCGATGGGACAGCACATGGATTAACGTACATGATAAACGCTGAAACTGGAGAGGTCTATGAGGTTACCGGATATTAATTAATGCTGACCTTTAATCCTGCTTCCGCGGGAACTACCTGATGAAGAAGTTGTGTTTCGTTTTGGGTTAATGGCCTACCTATTGAGAGTCTTGCTTAACTCCAAACATCTTAGAATGAGTATATCCCGAACTTTGTGTAAAGTCCAAATAGATATAAAATAAGGCGGTATTTTAAGAGGGCAGATGGCCGAAAAAGTCAGCTGCCCTCTTTAAACTTAGTAACACAATAACACAAGTCTATCAATATTCTTGTAAATTTTGGGAGATGTGCCAGAGTATGCCTTTTTCGCTTGAGTCGGCGCAAGGTCTGCCCAGCATGCGGGAGTATATGAAGGAGGTACTCCAATTTCTGGGAAAATGCCGAACCGTGGCGGGGCTCGCCATTACCGGTTTACTTTTTTTCGAGTTGGAAAAAGCCGGGTTTACTATCTGGGAAATTGCTGGATCTCCTACGTATGTCGTTGATAGTATCCTAGCCGCGGAAGCCAATGCTAACGCTGAATTGGATTTCTCAAGTAAGATAGATATTGTTGTCTCTAGACCAGAACCGCAGATGATTTCACCAGGCTGCTACTCCATATCACTCAAAGATATTCAAAACTGTAATGGAATGGTGACCTCCAAACAGATTTTGTTCCCTCTTTTAAAAAACATGGATTTTCGAAGTTTGGAAATCATCTGTAGCCATGTTCCTCCCTGGTTGGAACAACAAATTCTTATCGGCCAATTATCAGGTCAGGTTAATAAAATCAACCTCCAGGAAACAAGAGTAACTATTAACGGAAAGCAAAGCACGCCATAGTTGATAGTTAGTAGTTAGTAGAGTAGGTGAAAGTGATGTCCTTAATCAATATCGTGGATACGACTTTAAGAGATGGTGAACAGGCACCTGGGATCGTGTTTGGTAAGGAAGATAAAAAACATATAGCGGTTCTGCTGGATCAAGTTGGGGTGTTTGAAATTGAAGCAGGCACTCCAGCCATGGGTTCCCTCGAGTGTGAAGTTCTGGCGGAAATCTTCGCCTTAAACCTCGGTACTAGAGTGTCTGCCTGGAATCGTGCCAACCTGAGGGACATAAAAGCGTCCCTGGATTGTGGTTCTCGCCATCTTCATATATCACTTCCCGTTTCTGATATTCAAATTCAGTATAAGCTACAAAAAGACCGCAATTGGGTCTTAAACAAACTTAAGGAAACCATTTATTATGCCCGGGCTGCAGGCGCATCTGTTACTATCGGAGCGGAAGATGCTTCCCGAGCTGATTTTGGTTTCCTGGTAGAGTACGCATGCCTGGCTCGCGAACTCGGTGCGGAACGACTGCGGTATGCAGATACGGTGGGAGTACTCGATCCCTTTGCCAGCTTTTGTAAAGTACAGAAGCTTATTAGTGAAAGTGGCATAGAGATAGAGTTTCATGCCCATAATGATTTTTCCATGGCCATCGCCAATACTCTGGCGGGTGCCAAGGCAGGAGCCCAGTTTGCCAGTACCACGGTGTTAGGTCTGGGTGAAAGAGCTGGGAACTGCCCTCTGGAAATGATAGTAAGAGTTTTCGATCAGTTTCTGCCGATGTCAATTTCGGTCAATCAAAATGCCTTAAATAATTTGGTACGTTATGTCACTTCGGTAACAGCAGGTATTGCCTCCAAGGTAAATTCTGAGAGGATTTGCTATATTTGAACAACCTTGAAGAACTGAGCGTCTCTTTTATTGTCCGCCGAAAGTAAAGCGGCTTGAAGCTTTTAATTTAAGCTTCAAGCCGCTTTGGATTACTTATTAGCCGTTTGGCCTTAGACCGCTCTATCTTCCAAATTAGCACCTGTAAACTGGCTGTTATACAGATCTGCATAGAATCCACCTTGAGCTAACAACTCCTTGTGGGTACCCTTTTCCACAACCCTGCCGTTATTCATAACCAGTATCAAACCTGCATCACGAATGGTGGAGAGTCGGTGGGCAATAACAAAGCTGGTCCTGCCCTGCATTAACGTTATCATCGCTTTTTGTATATAAACCTCGGTCCTGGTATCTACATTACTGGTAGCTTCATCCAAAATGAGGATAACCGGATCAGCGAGTATAGCCCGAGCGATTGTCAGAAGCTGCTTTTGACCCTGTGAAATATTCGAAGCTTCCTCATTGAGTATAGTATTATAGCCCTCCGGAAGGGTCCTGATGAAATGGTCGGCGTGAGCCGCCTTAGCAGCCCGAACAATCTCTTCCTCAGTGGCACCATCACGCCCATAAGCTATATTGTCGCGTATAGTACCGTTAAATAGCCAGGTGTCCTGAAGTACCATGCCAAAAATACTGCGCAAGGCCCCCCGTTCTAATTCCCTTATATCAATCCCATCAATGGTAATCTTCCCGCCATCTATTTCATAGAAACGCATCAAGAGGTTTACCAGGGTAGTTTTACCGGCACCGGTTGGACCTACGATAGCAATGGTCTGTCCTTGTTTTACCTCGATATTCATATTGTCGATAATAGTGACGCCTTCTTGGTAGCCAAACTTCACATTTTTAAAATTGACTTCACCTTTAGGGAACTCAATGATCTTAGCATCTTTTGCATCTGGGATTTCTTCCACCTCATCCAGGATTTCAAACACCCGTTCAGCTGATGCAATAGTAGATTGAAGTATGTTGGCTATATTAGCAGTTTGCACAATTGGATGGGTAAACTGTCTTGAATATTGAATAAATGCTTGAACATCACCAATGGTCATGGTCCTATTGGTTACAAAAATCCCCCCCACGACGCAGATCAGCACATAGCCGATGTTGCTGATGAAGCTCATCATCGGCATGATAATACCGGAAACGAATTGGGCTTTCCAGCCTGCATTACCCAGCCTGCCATTTATAAGGTCGAATTTCTCTATTGACTCCTCTTCATGTCCAAATGCTTTTACTATTTGGTGTCCAGTGTACATCTCTTCCACATGGCCATTGAGTTCACCCAGGGCCTTCTGCTGCTCTGCAAAGTATTTCTGAGAGCGAGAAGCCACTAAACTTGTTACCACGACATAGAGGGGTAAGGTAACCATGGTTATTAAGGTCAGGACAGGACTTATGGTTAACATCATAATAACAATCCCAACTAGAGTGACAATAGACGTAATAAGCTGGGTAAGGCTCTGCTGAAGAGTAGTTGCAATGTTATCAATATCATTGGTTACCCGGCTTAATATTTCGCCATGCGTACGTGAGTCAAAGAATTTAAGAGGGAGACGTGAAAGTTTACTATATACATCCTTACGCATATCATAAACAGTATTCTGGGCAACCCCTGCCATTATATATTGCTGAACATAGCTGAATAAGGCACTCGCCATATAGAGCCCAATTAGAATCAAAATTATTTGCTGAATGTAGACGAAATCAATATGAGCTTCAGGTATATGCTGCATTTTCATCATGAGGCCTTCAAATAACTTGGTTGTGGCCTTGCCCATGATTTTAGGACTGACAATACTAAATATGGTACTGAGGATAGCAAAAATCAATACAGCCATTAGGTGAAAACTGCGGGGCCGTAAATAGCCTATTAACCTTTTCAATGTACCTTTGAAGTTTTTGGCCTTTTCAACTGGCCTGCCCATCGCTCCCCAAGGTCCGCCTCCAGGACCACCGAAAGGCCTTCCGGCTGGTCTTGGCTCTCTGCGTTCTTCACTCATGCTAATTCCTCCTCGGAAAGCTGGGAGTATACTATCTCCCGATAAACTTCACAGGTATTGATTAGTTCCTTATGACTGCCCATTCCCGCAATCTGCCCGTCATCCAGAACTATAATCCGGTCTGCGTCCATAACCGTTGCTACCCTCTGGGCAATTATGAACACGGTAGAGTCGGCAATTTCCTTTTTGAGGGCTGCTCGCAATCTGGCATCGGTTTTAAAGTCTAAAGCTGAAAAGCTATCATCAAATATATATATTTCGGGTCTTCTTATTAAGGCCCGGGCAATGGATAGACGTTGTTTCTGCCCTCCTGAAATATTGGTTCCCCCCTGAGCGATGACCGAGTCAAATCCCTCTTTCATTTCGGAGACGAATTCTGCTGCTTGGGCTGTTTCGGCAGCATGCTTGACTTCTTCATCAGTAGAATCGTCTTTACCATACCTAATATTATCAGTAATAGTTCCGCTAAAGAGAACCGTATTCTGCGGTACAAGACCAATTTTAGCTCTAAGGCTTTCCTGGGTCATTTCCCTGATATCTACACCATCAACGAAGATACTCCCCTGATCAGTATCATAAAAACGGGGAATGAGGTTGATCAGAGTCGATTTACCTGATCCGGTACCGCCGATTATTGCGGTTATCTCACCAGGTTGGGCATTGAAGGAAATATTGTTTAAGACTGGCTGTTCTGCTCCCGGGTAGCTAAAGCTAACCTCTTTGAACTCAACAAAACCTCTTTGACTATCAGCAATTTTAGCTTGCTCGGGGTCGTTGATTGCCGGGACCGTATTCAGTACTTCATTAATTCTCACTGCCGAAGCTGCGGCTCGGGGTACCATAACAAACATCATCGAAACCATAATCAGCGAGAACATAATCTGCATGGCATATTGAATAAACGCCATTAATGATCCCACTTGCATACTTCCATTATCGATCCGAATGCCGCCAAACCAGATAATTGCGATAGTTGTAAAATTGAAAGCTAACATCATAATTGGCATTAGGGCAGCCATAATTTTGTTAACCTTTATAGCGTTGTTAGTAAGATCAACATTGGCATCATCGAAACGTATCTTCTCATTTTCAATGCGATTAAAAGCGCGTATTACCCTAATACCAATAAGCCCTTCCCGCAAAACCAGATTTAGCTTATCCAATTTAACCTGCATCAACTTAAAGAGAGGTATGCCCATCTTGGCAATAATACCGATAACCAGAGCAAGTAATGGCAATACCACCACCAGCACTAAGGTCAGCGGCTTATCTTTTGATAAAGCCATAATGACCCCGCCAATCATCATCAAAGGTGCACTGACCATCATACGCAATATCAAAATGGTTACCATTTGAACCTGAGTAATATCGTTGGTAGTTCTGGTAATAAGGGTGGCTGTACCGATCTTGCCAAACTCGTGCAGAGAAAAACTCTCCACCCGCGAGAACACCTTGCTGCGAAGGATTGTGCCAAATCCTACTGCCGCTTTAGAAGATAAATAGGTCGCTACAATAGAACAGATTGTACCACCCGCGGCAAACAGCAGCATAATGCCTCCAATCCTAATAATGTAATTGGTATCACCATTGACTATACCTTTGTCCACAATGTCTGCCATTAAGGTAGGCAAATACAACTCAGCCAGGGTTTGGGCAAATATAAGCACCAACACCGCCACGATTGACAATGTATATGGCTTTAGAAACCGGAATAAACTAATCATCGTTTTTCTCCTTCTCCTGGGATTGTTTTAAGGCTGTTTGAATATCCCGTATGCTCTCAATAATTTCTGCCGTTCTAGTCTCTGATATTTCTGATAATAAATTTGAAAGCCGCTTCCTTATAGCTGCTCCGATTATCTCCAAGTTCTCATTGGCTGGTTTTGCCAGAAAAAGGCGCAGGAGTCGTCGGTCGCTAGTATCCGGCCTGGTTTCCACCCATCCCTTCAGGCTGAGTTCCTTAACAATATTCGATATATGTGATTTGGCAATGCTGGTCCTTCGGGCCAGTTCACTGATAGTTATGCCAGGTTCAGCCTTGATTTGCCGAATAATAATCATAGTGGTGATGCTGAAGCCATGTTGGGTAAGAATATCCCTCACATGTCCACTAACGGCTTTGTTTACTTCGCGGAGTAAATCGATGAGTGATTCCTGTTTAACAGACATTGCGCACGACCCTTTCGAAATGTTAAACATAGTATATCCTAATTTCGTTCTTTACAGAACAATATTTATTATATTTTTGATTAGAGTAAGAAGCAATGGTATATGAAGGTAAAAATATACAGGGGAGATGGGTTAATCTTCACTCCTGTCATCGGCCTGGCAGCGCACCCGGCTATAAGCCCAATCGCCGAGTATACGAGTATACATGCATGATGTTATTTACTTACATGATACAATACATTAATTGAAATTTTCTAACCATAGACCCAATTGAACGGGGGTGCCGCCATACAACAAATAACCAAACAAGCCTATATTAGTCATTATCCGTAACAAATTTAAACTGCACAGAAGCAGGAAATACTATAATAAAGAATGGATGGCGAAAAATAATGTCGCAAATGACTGCAACGAAGCAGAGTACTGCAAGCAAAAGCTTGCTTATCTTTTTTTTACTGCTGATAATCATAACTGCTCTCGGTTTTGTACCCGCTATAAATCACAGTGTAGCTTCTGGTATGAATATCATAACCGCCAACGATGCCAACACTTCTGTTTCATCCAGCGAAATGACCACTGTTTATGACACTCTAAAATACGGGCGTTCTATCCATATTCTCGCCATGCTGTTAGTAGGCTTTGGATTCCTCATGGTTTTTGTAAGAAAGCATGGTTATAGCTCTATTACCGCAACCTTTCTGGTTGTGAGTATTGCCCTTCCCATGTATATGCTTATAAAAAGTTACAGTGGTGAGCCGATCATTGATATTAACACATTCCTATTTGCTGAATTCGCGGCAGCCAGTCTTTTAATAGCTATTGGCGCTCCTTTAGGCAGGCTGAAAATGGAGCAATACTTTGTAATGGCTCTTCTTTTTATTCCTGCTTACATGTTAAATGAGTGGCTCGTCTTGGATAGCGGTTATCTAAAAGGTTTTCTCGATACAGGCGGCTCAGTAGTAATTCATGCTTTCGGGGCTTACTTTGGACTCGGAGTAGTTGCGAATACCTTATCTCGATTTAAGAATGCCCCGGATTGCGAGACTGATTTAACCAGCAATCAGTTTGCCTTACTGGGCAGCATGATACTATGGCTATTCTGGCCATCATTCACCAGTGCCCTGGTTGCTCCCGATAGGGTGGTGTTGACAGCCATAAATACCGTTTTTGCTCTGTGTGGAGCTACCATTTCGACTTATATATTCTCCCGTTTGATTAGGGGTAAAATTGAAATTGCTGACATCGCTAACGCAGCTTTGGCTGGAGGAGTTTCGATTGGCTCCATTTGCAACATGACTAACCCGGGTTATGCTCTGCTGATTGGGATTGCGGCTGGTGCTTTAAGTACGATCGGGTATACGATAATCATGCCTAAAGTCGAAAGATTTATCAAAGGCACGGACACCTGCGGGGTTCATAACCTGCATGGAATGCCTGGAGTTTTGGGGGGATTAACAGGAATCATAATTACCGGTGCTGCTGGAATACAGTTCCTCGGAATCTTTGCCACCATATTGATCGCTTTCATTTGTGGTAAAATAACTGGTATGGTAATTGACCTCCTGGGAACGAAAGAGATTCCCTACAGCGACGAAGAAGAATTCATTTTATCTGATTAAAGCTCGGACCTGGATTATCTAAGCGCAATGGCCAGTTCCATTAGGAACTGGCCATTGTTGTTAGGTGCAATCGATCTTGTTGCAATTGTTCTATAACACAATGAAAGAGGTGGGCTTAATGGCTATTGTTGAAGTAGCAATCATCCCAATGGGAACTGGCAGTACGAGTGTCAGCCAATACGTTGCCGATTGCCACAAAGTTCTAGAAAATGATAAGAGAATTAAACTGGTATTAACCCCCATGGGTTCAGTTTTAGAGGGTGATCTAGACCTAGTTTTAGCAGCGATTAGAAAAATGCATGAGGTACCTTTTGATAACGGGGCATTACGGGTATCAACCACTATTAGAATCGATGATCGTCGGGACAAATCTGCCTCGATAGAACAAAAACTAAAATCTGTGCAGGAAAAGATGACTCAGCCTTAAACCTTAATTAGCACCTTTGAATTGGCTATTGTAAAGATCGGTATAGAATCCTCCCAAGACTAAAAGCTCGGGGTGTTTGCCCTGTTCAATAATAAACCCATGGTTCACAATTGTTTATTTACTATCTTATTTAGAAAAATCAGCACCACCCGTCTAACGGGTGGTTTGCTCTGAGGCTATAAGCCTCTATTACCGGCCAGCGCCTAAAGACGCTGGCTTTCACTTCGTTCAAAGCCACTATGCCTTTGTCACTTTTGCTACCCCTGAAGGGGTGTTCGTATTACTTGCTACCCTTAAAAGGGTCCTCGTATTCCTTTACACTAAGCTTATCCAACATAATGTCATGTTTCTCTTGTTCTTGGATATACTTCGTTATAGTTGCTTCATTCAATCCTACTGTGCTGACATAGTATCCTTCCGCCCAAAAATGTCTATT
>Ga0209639_1000211_pt1 | contig 92113 bp, 55 predicted proteins | sample EPASupsiteHSE605_FD_187268 | JGI IMG/M metagenome (GOLD analysis project Ga0209639, IMG submission 187268) | Bioremediated contaminated groundwater from EPA Superfund site, New Mexico - Sample HSE6-05 (SPAdes) (version 2) | ecosystem: Environmental > Aquatic > Deep subsurface > Groundwater >...
CGATGAGTAAAAGGAAGGAGTTTATTGATATGCAGATTGAGACCGATCTGAAGTACTTGGATCAACATAGGGATGTGATCACCACTGAAAATGGACACATATCAAATGTAATAATAAGACAAGTCTTGCAGAACATAGAACCTTTGTATGTGAGTACTCGTCCCAAAAAATATGGTGATAGTACATATGCAGCACACCTTGCAAATGTATTGAGCGGAGAGATAGCCAGGGAACAAGCCGACAATGAAAGACACCGGCAAAAGGAAGCAAGGAAGGAATCAGATCTGAAGTACCCCTTCAGGAGTAAGTACTCTGAGTTCAACGAACGCCGACAACAACTCCCTGATCATAACTTCAAGCATTACACCAAAGGGTTATTAGAACCAAGTTTCTCCTTTGAACCCGGTGCCTACCAAGCAGACTTGATGGTGCTAGGAAGAGATGGCTACAATGAAACCAAGGGGTACATCCTATTTCTAATAAACGTCAACACTAAGTATGTATATACTAAGCAACTCGCCAAGAAAGATATCATTAGTGTTCATCATGCTTTTCAATCTGCTATCAAGAAGATAAAGGCAGCAGGGTTACCAATCATATCCATTGCATCTGATGCCGAGACATCATTCCAATCAGATATGGTTGCAGGGGGTATCAAGCTCAGATCATCAGGAAGTCCACACACCAATCATGTGAGGATTGTTGACCGGTTAATGAGAACCTTCAGAGATGCATTAGGTGTTGATGCGGACAACAACCTTTTTGAGGATTACAGTATGGTGAAGAAGCTAGTAGAGTACTACAACAAAACTCCCCACAAGTCTCTGAGGATGTATGGTAAGACATACACTCCCCATGAAGTACAATCAGATGTTGACTTGGAGTGGGTGTACATAAGAAATAAGATAAGGAAGCTTCAAGAGGTGAGACACAATCTCAAGAACAAAGGTCTCATGGGTTTTGAACAAGGCAACATCCTTCAGTGTGCTCTTAGCTATGGTAAGTCAGGGGAAACGTTCAACAAGAGACGCAGGGTGTTTGATAAGCTAGCAATGTTCATAAGGTATCACAAAGGAAACGCTGTTATCAGGATACTCCACCCACTTAGTCATGAAGAAATTGATGTGCCTTTGTACAGGTGCATGTACTTGTGTAAATCATTTGCTGATCTCCTCAACTCATCCTTAGGGAAGCAGGTTGTCAACACCTTCAACTGTGATCTAGGTGTGATCGCTAACAGTATCGATGATGAGCTTCATAGTCATAATTGGTTAGAAAATTAAATAGTTTTTTTTCTCCACTAAAATGTCACTCAATGAAGTGAGCAACAGGTACTACACCATCAACAAACTCATGGAGACAATTGCAGCAAGGATGCCTATCAGCGGAGATGTCAAGGTGACTACTACTAGAGTCTATGAGAATGAGTTCTCCAACAGCGCAGTCATTACAGGTAATCAAGTGAATGGAACATTGCAAGCAATCTCAGCATTCTTTAATGACAACCTCATCAAGTACTTACAGATACCGAGATCAACACCTAACAACTTCAACCCAAGTCACAATATCCATGAGGTTACCATCCACCCAAACAAGAAGAGCTTCACAAGGAAAGACAACACTCTTGTAAGCTATTATGATTATGAGGTGAAGCCTATCTCTATCTAATTTTTGCTTGTATGAAATGTCAGTGGACAAAATACTAGTTGATGCTCTCAAGCAGAAAGAGGCTAAGGGTAACCAGACACAGATCACCCCTATCAATAATGACTCATTGATCTTCTATAATAGTGTGAACTTAGCAGTGGGGAAACAAGGAGCAGGCAAGAGCTTACTCTTCCTCAGGGAGGTACTGAAGATACAAAAAGAGAAGAACATACACCTGCTTGTGTATGTGACAAGTGATGGGGAGACAAGTGATGAAACCTTCCTAGCAATAAAGAATCACCTAACCATCCCTGTGCTAACTGTTAGCAATAACGATGTTGAAGAAGTCGTTGAAGGGTTACTACACACCAAAGATCTCTACAATGATCTTGTCAGCAAGAGGAAGCTTGAGAAGCTCATACCTACACACAAGGAACAGATCAAGCAGCTGTTACATCTGAAAGAGTTCCCTAGAGATCTCTACAATACAAGACTCCATACTGTTCTTCTATTCGATGATGCTGCCTTCTCATCTCTGTTCAAGAAAGATGACAGCTACTTCAATAAGCTTGTGCACAAGTGTAGACATGCAAATAACTTCAGTGATGATGAAGATTGAGGTGATCTTTATTAAACGTTCTCATTTTAATGAATGTATTGGACAAAACCGCAATTTATTTGTTTACAAATGTAAACCAATTTTCCAAAAAACTACGAATTTCAGGGAACCCTGGGTATATAATTTTCGGTATTATTTAATTTATGAAACAAGGGCTTGTCAAAATGAGGAAATTGAAAAAGGAAGGTCCTTCGAAAATTCAAATATTGAAATCACAATTTGCTTCTTTTTTAGGTCTTTGACATTTTCTGGTACTGGTGGTGTGATATATGTTGTTCATGGGGCCCTGTCTATGAAAATTTCTCTCTCAATGTTTTATCAATGTCGTTGTACTCTTGATGGGGGTGCAGTTTTTTTTGTTTCAGCTAATTCTCAACTTAGAATGGTATGTGCAAATAGATGTTATTGTGGATCTTCATATAAATACCACTTTGCATATCTTTGCTCATCTTTTGAAAATACAATTGAGTATCTTTCGGTTTCATTTTGCACTTACAATACCAGAGCATGGTCCCCGATATGGTTGGACTCAGGCATTCAGAAGTTTGACAATACAAACAGCTCAATGAACAAAAATGATATTTTTTCTGGTTCTTTTTTCATATCTTCATCATCATTCATAAGTACACACTGCACATTCTCAAATAACAATGCCAATAGTAATGGCATTTGGTTCTTTTCTCATTATGGTTCAATTATATTCGCCAACATCATCCATAACAATAGTCCCGATTTCAGAGGAGTCACTCATGTCGATGGTGGAACTCTAATGATGCAGAATTGTATTTTCGGCAATAATCAAGGGACACTTCTTAGAATTTGGACAGGATATCTTCAGGTATCAAATTCATATATAAGTCATTCAGATAAATTTTCTACATTGACCCCAGTACAAACATCAAGTAATACTTTTTTATTATCACACAAACTTATCAAAGACAATACTATAAGTTATCATATTATTATGCTAATAACCCTTTATCTGAAGCTACCCCAGTTCGATCTTATGTTGAACATCAACAAATACAAACAGTATTTCCAGTACATACTCCTTATAATACACATAATCCTGTTCAAACCCCACATCAATCTCTTTTCTTAGCCAGAACAAATCAGAGATCTTTTCCTCTGGATTATATTGGAAGCATGAGCTGCGACATTCAAAATTCTTGTTTTATGAAGAATATTAGGGAAATCAATAATATTTTCTCTTATAATTTGTTGCTTCAATTATTTATTGCCACTTTGAATTGAAATACCTAGCAATTGTTATAACATGTATTGCTCATTCATATATTTTCATTCAAGAAAAAAATCTTTTTGATTTTCTCTCTTATTCAATAGATGAATATATTGAAAATTGCAATATTAACACAAAATAATTTTATTTTATATCAACTGAGGATCCTCAATAGTATCCTCAATCTTTGCCCTTTGTGGAACATCTTCAAAACTTTCTGAAATAGATTCCGATTTTTCTTCGTACATAAATGATACAACAGCTCGCGGTGGAATAGGACGCAATCTAGTTATTGGATCAGAATTCTTTGAGCAACAATTTCCCATTTAAATTCTCCTCACATTTGACACTTTCTGACATACGATTATGTAAAGTTCTCTCCAAACAGCTCCAAAAGATCCTTAAGGATTATACTAGATTTTTCATTTTTCTTTTGTTCCATTTCAAAAAATGGCTTTATTTCAGTTAACTTAAACATTTGTGCGTATTTCTTCAGTTCTATTAGGAATATATCTGAAGATAGATGCAGGTTATGTGCAAACCATTGAGCCTTTTGGAGTGAGGTTTTATCTTGATATGGGAGCTTATTGAATGCATTTTTCAGATATTCAAGGTTAAAGAATAGAGTTATTGAGCCTTTTTCGTTAATAACCTTAATTTTAGGCATATATTTGATATGAATATTATATACTAAAGTAGGGATTCCAATAAAAACAAATTGAAGTTTTCCCTTGGTAAGGCAATGGGAAAGTTTTTCATAAACTGAAGAGAATCTATTGGTATAAGATTTGATAAATTGTTCCGATTCATAAGGTTGAATTTCTCTCTTATAATCTGCATTAATTAGGTTGGTTACTATTTCTGAATAACAATGAGATCTCATTTCAAGTCTTAAAAATACAATACATTGAGCAATTGTGGTATCAATGAGGATTGCATGTTGATGTATTGATTCTAAAGATGATTCAGCCAAAGAAATGTCTTTCATCCATTTATAAATATGATATCTAATAACAGATAAAGACTCAATAATGCTCGCTACCATTGTAAGTTGAGATATTGATGCGACTGTTTGCTCATATGTTATTATTCCATTTGGTAAATGAATATTATCGAAATATTCTTCTTTCACAATAATATCAGAAATCTCAGATTCTGTGAGCTCAGAATCATCATTGTTTAATACTAATTTTGTAAATATTGGAGCATTTAAGTAATAAGGAAGCACTTGATTTAGGATGCTCAGGGAAAAAACATGGTGCTCTTGTTCAACTCTTTGAATTGTTTGGAGTCGCGATTCGCAATCATTATTGAAATATGATAATATAGAAATAACAGATGCAGTGAGAATATCGGATAAAAAAGGAAATAGAGGAACTGTGTTAAAAAGAACTTTGGAAATCTCCAGGAACTGAGGAATATTGGACATAAGAGGCATCGAGGAGAGGTCGGTCATTACAAAACGAGAATCCATTGGCTTCATCAATAATTGTTTGGTGTGCTCATGAATTATGATTGCAATTTTATCTCTAATTTCATCTTCATAAGGAGTATTTGTTTGATTAAGGTTCAAATTTGAATTTGCCATTTTCCTAAATACACCATATAATGGGATAACTGAAAGAGAAAACGGAATACTAGGTATTATATCTAGGTTCTCAATTAATGATATGAATGCAGTTTCCTCTGTCGATGATTGAACCTGTTGAAAAGAGAAACTAAGCACAGGATCCTTAATTATTTCCTTCTTTCCTTTTGTTGTTGATAGAGATCTGAGAATACTATTCATGCATTCATTAATCTTCCTCCAAACATATTGAATTATCATTAATCCTGGGGTTTCAGATAAAAAATTATCAATAAACCTGCATCGATTGAGAAGTAAGTAAAACCTACATAAAAGCTTATTTGTAAATGAAATCACAGGTAATCTACTAGAAAAATTCTGGGAAATAAATACAAAATCGGAAAATGGATCATTTTTCAAAACAAACCTGATTTTCTTTTTAACCTTTGTCTCATTTGAGCACTCAATGATAATTTTTGCTATTCTATCTGGAAGTTGGTCACGAATAGTTTGTACAAAAGAAGCTTGAAGTTCAAGAGAAACTATTGAAGAAAACAAAAACCCCATTGTCTTATTATCAATTTCGATATTATCGCTTGGTGTATCAAAAGGAAAAAAGGACATTCCTTGGGGAGGAGTATCATTAAACAGTTGCCATATCAGAGATTCAGTGACTGTATTTATAAGTTGTTGTCTGGATAAATCGAGTTGTTTACCTATTCCACTTAATGAGGATATATCTTCAAATTTATTCTGTTTATAATCAGAAATAGACTGACATAAATGGGCGACTGCATTATACACATTGCCTTTAGCAACCATTTGATCAATTGTACTTGGGGCATTCACTAGTTTTTCAACCTTATTTAGCAACTTAATGAACTTTTGATCAGTGAGGTTTTTCTGGTACAATTCGTATAAAGAACTCTTATCAAAGACAAATCTTTCAACAGTTTTCATTACAGTGGTTTCGGCAAAGCTAAGGGTATTTTGTATTTTTTCAATTACACTCATTTTTTGGATAAATGCCTGGGAAATCCCCTCAAGCTCCAATCTATAAGTATTAACCATTCTTAAACATAATTCTGACCCTTCTTCATAAATATTCCCATCAATCACTGTATTCTTCATTTTCCAATTCTTCAAAGCATAGCTATATGGATTGAAGTTTGACACTAATAAATCTTGATTTCGATGACAAAAAAACTGGACATCTTCCCAGAGTTTATCAATAGACTCCTGTTTCATACAAAAAAATAACAAAATTTATTGTATTCGCTTTCGAAACACCCAAAGTATTCCGAAAAACGTAAGGAATATGAGTAAAAAGGAAAGAGCAACATCCAAACCACCAAAGCTACATCTCAAAGTTGGAGAATACCCACCATAGTCTCTATCAACAATGCTATTCTGTATGCTTACCTCAGATTGTACCCATCTTGTCCAGCTGTATTGATCTACACCACATTCTGAGACATTATACAAGTCGATAAGTCGGATTATTTCTCTAAGATGCCCCCAATACGATGCATTTTTAAAACTCTCTTTATTTTCATAATGGAATAGTATGTTACTATGCATATCTAAACCATTAAGAAACTGTTGATCAATGAGTGATTTTTTGGATAGAACTATCATAAGTTTGAGGAAAGATAAATGAAGGATATTATGATTTGGGAAAAGAAAAAAATCTTGAAAAACTTTTTTGCAAACTTGAAATATTTCTTGAGTCATCTTTGAATTCTCATCAAGAATGTCTGTAATAAGTTGAAGGCAACGATCTGATACTTGGTTGAAAAAAACATTTTCCAATATTGTAACACAAAAATCATGTGTAAAAGACTCAATAGCTTGCTTTATCTGCTTCATTTGATAAATACTTTTGTTTATAACACAATAATGATATATAGAAGATATGAATCCATAAGTTAGATATGATCGGGTCTCAAATGCTAGATTGATTAACCCTATTATAACTCTATTATTCAGCAAGGAATTTGCAATTTGGTATTGAAGGCCATGCGAAAAACCAGTACAAATGATTTCTTCGCATTGGTGTCCAATAACTGGAAGAAAAACGCCAGATATTATCATTGATGATAAGTTGATTGTTTCGAAAGTTGACAATGTTCTTGCAGATGCTCTGCTTATTAAGCCATTCATAAATTCAAAAGCAGGATAGTAGTCAAGAACCTGAATGATAGAATTAAAAAAAGTTGTGGATGCGAAAGGCAATATCATTTGTCCGCTACTTGAGAATATAAATCTTGGCAAAAGAAGAAAAAACATATGTCTTGAAGAATTAGAAAATTGTTTGCAATGTATAGGATAGTTAGTTATAAAAGTAATTAAAGATGTCTCATTAATCACCCTTGAAAACAAAGGATATGTTATATTTCTCAAAATATTATAGCATATTATACTAATGTGCTTTTTGCACTTAGTTGTCTTAAACCCATATTGAAGAATCAAGTCAAAATGACTAATAATATAATCTATAATAATGGAATCTCTTGAAACAAATCCATCATAAAACAAATTTGAGGTGATAACTGTTAAAAAATCTTCACTGGATATGTCGATAAGTCGCTCAAAATCGGATTCTGCTCCAATATTACTCATTCACGACTTGTGATATAAAAACATAATAAACAAGTTTACTACTATTTCCAAATACAAAACACTTTGTTAAATGGAAATGCATGATCATAGTCAATGCATATAGGAATGCAATGAGAATTATCGTAGTACATTAATATTGATTTTCGATTTGTATCTTTGGGGATAGGGGTTAGGTATATGTTACTAATGATAGAATATCCTGGTTGATACTCAACTTTGTCTTGATTGAATACTCCGTTAATGATAATGATGGTTGGTAAATAAATAGATGACTTTTGGGAGGTGAGTAATAGTTGAATATCATCAATTGAGACTTTTTCTTGAATGGCAAAACGATAAATTGCCTGGTTTATTGAATTGCTTCGATCCTCATCTATAAAACTAATGAAGTTTGATTTCATATGCATATTTGAAATGTTTTGATAATAAAAATCAAATGTTTTTTCAGGAAAACCGAATATAAATGCATTATCAATATATGGAAATTTATGGGTGTATTCAGAAACATCATTTATATTATATATATAAGGAATTGGATATAAGTTAAACATTTTGATTGGAGCATTTTCGAAATGCGAAGAATGAAAGATCCTGTCCCAAAAGTCTAAAATTGTTTGATCATGATTGGGCAAATTAACATAGTAAGATGGCAATAGGAATCTATTCCTAATTTCTTTGATTGTCATTTCAGGTGATGAGAGAATCAAGGATTGTAATAAATAAAAAGAGTCATCAATATTAATGTTACAATGGGTAATATTTCTTATAAACATTTCAATAGAAGAATGAAAAATAGAAAGTAGGAAAATGAAGCGATGCCTCTTGTGAGAATTAAACAAAAACTGAGAATCTAAAAGTTGCTTTGACGAAGATGATGACAAAAAAGTTACTCTTTGTTTCATATTATTCAAATTAAAAAGTTTGATATGATCAATTAATAATCTTAATGGGGTTGATAATACAGTAAAATCAATATCACTTGGACCAAGCAAAAATAGGCGGAATTCTTCATGGATTGAGTTAATATCATTCATTCTCGGAATCACATCATTTAAGTAGGTAACATGATCACTATTAATCAATAAAACAATAAGAAAAACTTTCTGACCCTTATATTCATTGAATAATGAAGGGACTTCATTGAAACAACACAAAAAATGCTTTCGCTGAGTAATTGAACGAACAATATAGTGATTATAATCAACAAAGACTGGTCTTCTACAAGATGTGGCGGAAAGAAGCTCATTAATTGATATTGGAAAATGCATCATATCAATTGATGAATCAAAGCTCGATAGTATTTCAAAAATTTCCTTAACGTTTTGCGTTTCTAAATGATAAAACTGTTGATAAAACCTGATTTTCTCAAATGAATCCAATCCCATTACTTTAATCGCATTGATTCTAGAAGAAAACTTAGATAAAATACTCTCAATAGACTCAAGTGTTCCATAAGTTATGGTATAATGTCCAATTACAAATGATAACTCCAAGATAAATCTTGGAAAGCCTCCGATTACTTTATGAGGATCGAATAAACTACAAAATTCCTTTACATGATTCTCAAAGAACATAAAATCAGCCAATATTTGCTTTTTTTCCTGATTTGCTCGAGCTATTTGTGTTTCAAGAAGTGATATTGTTGGTTTGTATAATTGATACATTTTTATTGCATCAATATTATGAAAAATCAATAGTTCTGATGACTTAATGAATGTAATTGATATTTCATTTCTCATTTTTATAATGTTCGTATTGCTATTTGATATTTCTTCTGATAAATTCCTAAGAGAATGAGCCTTCTCAGAATACATTGTTTCAAATAATTTTTTGAATATAGTATTAAAGAAAACTGATCCGATATCAGATATATCAATTAAAACAGAATCAAACATTGGACTTTCTGGGAGATCTTCCACGATAAAAATAATTTGAAATTCCATTGGTATAAGAATTTTGGTTAGACTCGGATGTAATGACAAAGTTTTTCCTCTGTTATGATATAATGTAGAGATAAGTTTATTATTCGTTAAACCGTTGAATCCATAGAGAATCAATATGCTACAAGATATTATTGAATCATATATATATTTATGCAACATTTTTGACTCTGATGAAGCATAAATAAACTTCTTATTTACAATTTTGTCCATAATCACATTAGCATAATTATTGACATCTTTAATAATCATCCATTTTGTTTGAAAAACTATCATAACTGATAATAATCCAGTTATACTGTTGGTCAATGGTAACCCAAGATATTCATATTGGTTTTCAATTTTTAATACATCCCGCAATTTGTTATACACATCATTTTGATGATAAAACTCTAACTGATATTTTTTGAATGAATCCTCGAGAAAAACACAAAGAGAATCCATGGATATTGTAGGATAACAAGATGATACAGCCAAAAGTAATGCTAAATAAGCTACTTTGTCAGATAAATGAGTTAGTTCTACCTTGATTTGGTTATACAATTTGTCAGAAAACATAAAATAATCATGAAATATATTCAATTGGTTTTCAAATAATCCGATCTCTTCCCTCCTTTGAGTAATTATGCTCATATCATTTTCTTTCTTTTGCTGAATTTCGTTACATCTATCTTGAAGATCCTTGATACGTTGATTAGAGTCCAAAAGATTAGACATGGATATTTTGTGTTTTTCACGTATTGTGTCAAGAACCTTGGTCAGAACTTTAAGCTCTTGTTGCTTTTCTTTTTGCTTTTTCAAAGCATCATAATAAGGAACAATGGTTCTGATAAAAATGCATATACTTTTAGCAGCCGATGATGAATTGGCAACAATATCAGGATCGAAGTTGGGATCTGCTATAAATAATCTTAAACTATCAAGAATGTTATCAGGAAGTCCTTCCATTGCTCTTTTTAATAGATTTGACATAAAAGAAGTATCTGAAAGCAATTTCTTTCCTGCAATAAAACTTGGCTGTTGGCCTGTAATTTCTTCTGTTTTATCCTCAATAGGAATACCAAAAAGAACGAGAAGAGCCTTAAGAACCAAGAAAACACCTTTGGGAGGATGATTCATTGTTTTGATCTCAGAAAGATCCCTGTTTGACACATTATTTAGCTCTTGTGTTGATGCCGATAGAGAAGGTTTCAAATTCTCGAGAGAAATAAGAGATTCTCTTAGAAGTATTTCTGCTTGAGTCTCATTATTTCTCAATTCTTCTTCTTCAATTTCGAAAAATAACTTATTCTCTTGAGTTTTTTCTTTTTCTTCTGATATTCTCTTCATTAAAAGATCAATATCATGGTTATAATTCTCCATGCTCTTTTCCATTTCGATTAAAATTGTTGTTTTATCATTAAGGGTATGTTTGGCAGAAGCAATAATGGAACACAATTTCATTAGTCTTTCGTATTCTTGGGCTAACTCCCCATTAATAATGGAATAAAGGTCCTGATACGCAAAACAAAAGTTATTATATACATTCAAAAAATTGAATTCTTTTTCATTGCAAATCTGATGAATGATATACTTCATCCCTTCATTGATGATGCATGAGTCTGTGTATTGGTCTATTGATGGTTGAATGACCAAAGATAACATTACTTTCTGTAACTGTTTCATTCCTTTTTCATTAGGACTTGAAATAATAACAATGTGTAATTTAGTGCGCGACATTTCGATGAATGAATTTCTTAGTCCATGATATTGAGAGTTATCATTAATATGTTCTTCAGGAACACCTAGAATAGAACCAGAATCATGGTTTTCAGTGAGAATATTTGTAATATCGATATCATTAAACAAATATTCAATTGAATTTAGGGAAATAATTTGATATATATAATCCTTTTGGGCATCTGTTAATGACTCTTCATTCATTACAAAAATTTGATGATTATTACTTCTAGTTGCTTGAATAAGAATATCCTTTATTGAGCATATCAACGAAGTACTTTCATCATATAAATGAATTACGCATGAGAAAAGGGATGAAAAGCTGTGTAAAAAGTCGATAATATACTCATCAGACTCATAAATGATATTCACATGAGAATTTTTACATTCAATAATTCTGGCAAATAATAATATGAGCCTTTCTTCATATATATTATTAGGAAATCCATGAACTTTGGATTTATCAATTAAAATACCTTTTGCATTAATACTCAAATCTGAGATCGAAGATACAATCTGGAAGCAACCATTATTTGATATATCCATTAATATCTTTGATTGATAATTGCTCCAGGATTCAGTCCCTCCAAGTATTTGATTCAATGAATTGGTCATGATCAATAACTCCGACATTCCATTTTCCACAATTTCACATAATGGGTGGATAGAATAAAATTCATAAAAAATTGCAGACGGCAAAAATGAGTTTGGTTTATCTTTCATTACCCTACAAACCCTCGAAAACATGTGATAAAGATGATAAAAATCCATTTTGAATGGTTCATATAGCTGATTAATAGATGAGAATACAATATTAGAAATATTTTCTAGATGCTCTGTGTTAACATAAGGCATTAAACTATTGGTAATTATATCTAACTTCCTTTTGTTAGAAACCAAATCAAGCTTAATTTGCAAAAATGATTTTGTTAATCTCTCATTTTTTTTTGATGAATCGTTCATTTCAACAATAATGAAGAGAATTGAAGAAATAATCTGATTCGACATGGTTTTTGTACAGAAATAAGAGTTTTTATCAATGATGAAGCGTATAAGCTCAGAATCTTGACAAAAATCCAATTTAAAAGGATTTAAAACAAGAGCTGGGTTCTTATATACAATCCTGCTATTATAACTAGAAACCCCATTGATTTCATCGATCAAATCTCTAATATTATTCTCCTGTGCTATCTTCTTTCGAAAAATGCTGAAATTTTCATTGAAAAATTTGCTATTAAACATTTGATTAAATAACATATTTGAATAAAATTGCTCTTGTGTATTTATAATTACGTTAATGCCGCAATTAATAAGACTCTGAAATAAAAAGTTAAATGATATTATTTCAGATGAAGAAATAATCTCATCATAATTAATGCCTGTTTCAATCAAATTGCAAGGAGAATCCCATTTCTTCCATTCATCGGTCAATGGGAAATAATAGCAATCATATATAGAATGTGTCATTTGATATTTGTTTAGGTAGATCTCTTTGATTTTAATCTCAAAATATCCTTTTTTCTCAAAAGAAATCAAAGAAGCAACAGACCAAATTCCAGAAAAAACCAAGAACCCATCAATATAATCAAGAAGTGATGATAAAGATATCTTAATAGAAAAATCTAATCCTTCATCTTCAATATAATATGAAAATAATAATGCTTTGAATATATATAAAAAACTCCTAACAAAGTGATTATTCAAAGTATCAATAAATTCTGAGGCAAATACAACAAAACCACTAATAAAACTATTAAGCTTATCTATGAAAGAAAACTTTGCATTATCAATCGAGATTGCCGTTCCAATAATCCTATTTGATAGAGGTTCAGATATTCTTTCGTCATTAAAAAAATCATTTATAAATCTATCAATAATACTTTGTGTAGTTATTATTGTACAAAAAACATTGAGCACACCAGACTGAACGATTAATGATGGAGATGCTTTTGAAATATCGTCCGTTTCATATAAAAATTTGCATGATTGATCAACATAAAAAGTGTTTCCAGTTGGCATAAAAACTTTGATTTTTTCATTTGGGGTTATATAATTTGAAAAAATAAATCTATCCTCTATTGGACCGTCAAAAACAATCCACTTATTTAGTGAACTCTTTGAGAGAGAGGAATACAAAACACTCTGTTCAAAATCACAATTTAGATAATTGACTGGTTGTGAATATGGGAATATGTAATGAATATCTGCCGAAAAAATTCTTGAAGCCTCATGAATCAATGTTGATTTTCCAGAATCGTTTACACCAATAATAAGAACTCGACAATTATTTCTTAATAATAACAATAATGATTCGAGTTGTGTTTCATTTGCAATTTTATCGGAAGTAGACGTTCTCTCATAGTTTACATTGCAATCAACACCAAAAATTGAAGCAAGTTCTTCCCTAATATCTGTATCATTATTATCAATATTTTTAATTTGTGATAAAAAAGCATTGAAAATATCAGCTTTTGGAAACTCAGAAAGGCTCAATAAACTCAAAAGAGTGGTAATAATATTGTATGGTGAAAAAATTTTGGAGAATTTTTTAAAGGGGTCCTTTGAATAATGCTCAGAAAGGTATATTAATATGGAAAGCAACTCTTGATGGTTTTTAATATGCAAAACAATTAAGCATGATTCTATCATCTTCTTAATCGAAAACTCAAGGAAACAAATTGGTCTTAATGCCAACGTTAAAAAGTTAGGTAACTGATAATTTTTGTGGCAAGTTACTGTGGAAATAATTGGTGTCATCATATTTAATCTGTTTTGAGACTCTGAATATAACAATTTTAATATTACGGAAACACAATCATTACTTAATCTATCAATTCCATTCAAAACAAGTATTGATCCTGTTTCCTGAATGTTCTTTAAATATGATGAAACAAACCTAACATCAGTTGATAATGAACATGAATAAGTAAAATTAGAAACTCCCAATAATCTACAAAAATCATTTATAATCCATGATGTATTGTTTTCATTATTTGTATGAAAAACAACTGGTCTGTTACTAAATAACGAATGAAATTTCGTTATGTATAATTTCTCTAATTGTTTTGTAATAAATAAATGTGATTCGGATCCAGAATACTTAAATGAATATGGATAGTGTTTCCCATTGATTACCAAGCTTACACTCTGTGATGATGTGCTGGAAAAACAGGAATAATAAATCCTCTGTGACATAAAATCTACTATTGACATAGATGTTGACTGGTTAATGAGTTCATTAAGAATATCACGATGCCTGATAAGCTTTGAAACTATATTGTAATAATGAATCTGTGGGTTGCATTGAGATAATTCAGATACAAACAAAAGATCAGATACGATATTATTTCGTAAATCTTTGATATTTGATACTAAATTGGGCTCTCCCATAATTCTATTCAGATAATAATCAAAATTCAGTTCTTGAACGAGAGAAGTAACTTGTGTTGGTATGGATCCTATTTGTTTGAAATAATTCTGGATTCCTTTTTTGTATAGCTTGAATGTTAAAGTTCTTAGAGTATAATTTAATTGTTCATCAAAGTTATTCATCATGGTTTCAATAGAATCTGGGGTGTTTTCAAATGGAACCAAAAACCTGACACTCTCATTTTTAGATATGAATCCTACACATCTGGAGTTATCAACAAAAGTAGCCTCTCTAATATTAGGATACATTAAACTAATCATGTACTTTATTGATTCCGGATATTTTGATGAAGACATCATATATATTAATTGAGAATCAGACAAAAAACAAAATAATGGGAAATTAAGCCTTTTTTCTTTCAATAAAACACTGATATCATTCTTCACATTAGCTAATTTATCTTTAACATTATCAATCATTATTGAATACTTCGGATTGGAAACAATATCGTAAAGTTTTTGGGGATTTGAAAAACCTTCAATAAAACTATTAAACATATATAAACTATGATTATATTTGTGAGAAATTTGAATTTTTCGTTTGCTATTATCTTCAGATTCTACAGTTGAAGCAATTTTTTCGATTTCATTTTGAGCATATATCGATTGTTCTAAGATCCTTTTCAGATTTTCAACAAGCATCTTATACTCAGCAATCTTAGTTATAAATGGTTGGTTATATGGAGGGACAAAAACAAGATTCATTTGAGATTGGTGCTCTGAAAGCAATTGAAATGCATTTCCATAGTCCTCAATTCGAAGAGAGCTTCCTTTACCCTTTATTGTGAATGATATTGATCTAACTTCTTCTGTCAACTGGGATAATGCTTTTTCCACTTTGTGTTCATTAGTTGCCCTATGTGATATTTTTCTGATAAGTGATAATTTCTCCTCGATACAACTCTCAATAATCCAATTCCATGTTAGACCCTCATTTTGATTAATCCTATACCCAGTGATTGTGGAAATTTGTTCCCAATGTCTATTTCTGAAAAATGGATTACATAAATGTTGAATAATAGGAATATGAGATATAATATCTTCTATCGAGTTAAATAATCCTATTGATACAAGCAATAAAGGATGAGATCCCTTTTCTATTAAAACATTATTAACATAAAAATTGGGCAAATCTTGAAGATATGAAAAAACACTTCTAATTTCAGATTTCCAAGATTGAACGGTATCAATAATTGTATTAGGATTCAAAGATAAAAATAATTGAGATTTCCAGTTCTCAACTTGGGAAACAACTTTATGAGAAATTGTCCATATTGTAATAAAGAGATTAATAGAAAATTCAAGACTCTGTATTTTATCAAATTCAAAAATTTCCACATTTAAGCAAACATCTCTGTTTCTGATGTGTTGGGCTTCATTTTGAATGTTGATGCATTCATTTAATAATAAACGAAGATCATTTAAATAAATATCATGATAGTTCTGATCATTCTTAATATGAAATTCATTAACTTTTTGAGATAAGTATATGATTTTATTGTTAACATCAGCCTTATTTTTCTTGTGATCCTCGATTAATCTATTATACTCATCAACACTATTCTTTTCAATGATTGGAATATGAGAGACATATTCATAAAGAGAGAATCTAAGGGTAAAATACTGAATAAAATGATCAAAAGAATAATAAGTTTGATAATTGCACATTATATTATATACAGTATCCAGATTTTTACAATGTTCACAAAAAGTTATATCTGAATCTTCAATAAGTTTCTTCTGGTCAAACCATTCTTCTATACTATTTGGTTTCCCGTTAACATGCTTGAATAGAGAAAATAAATAAGATTTAATGATTGTATATATATTTGTTATATATGTATCGATACAATTTGTCAATACTTTCCTAATATTTAATTGCTGTTCAGTCATAAAACTAATCGCATTATCCAAATGAATTACAAATGAGTTGCAAATGAACATTGAAGAGTTTTGCAAATAAAATGAATCGACTGCTTCCTGAATTCGCTTCATTAGCAGAAAAATATGATTTATATCTTCAGGAATGGAAAAATTACTGGCTATGTCATTAATACAATTAATTTGATGAAATGGAAGAGGGTTCAAAGAATCGTTAATAATACTGATTTTTTCCGATATTTCATCAATATTTTCAATTAAAAATCCTCTCCATTGTTCCATTAAACTAAAATACTTCTCCAAGAAATTATCGTGGCTGAAAACAAGTTTGTTTGTTGAATGAACACCAGACAAATTTATAGAATTAAAAAGATTGCAAATAGATTGTATAGATTTTTCAATTGAATATGAGCCTGTATCAATTAATTTGTCGACTGACAAATTACTCATATTAAAATTCCAAGATATATCAAAATCAAATAAGGGCTTTTTCTTAAATAATATATTAAATAAATTATCCAAAAAAATGTTCCCGATATCACAAAAACAATCAAATATTCGAAAAGAAACCATTTTGAATAATCTGTCTTCTTCATCATGAGGACGACATAGTAAAAGATTGTTCACAACAATCCTTAATGAGTCCCAATATTTTTTGGCAATATTGGAGCAGTAAAAATCAATATACTCATATATTTCTTGAAAAAAAAGTTCTGGCTTCTGATTTGTAATATTAAAATTCATTTCTGATTCAATAATTTCGATTAAAACCCTGTGTATTTTTCCCACAAAAAACATATTGGGCAAATCTAAGAGACTTATCTTTTCTTTTGAAATTTTTTGCATATAGCTCTCCAATTTCGTTGATTTGAGAGGAATGCAAAACTCTGAGTTGATTGTCGCTTTTTTGTGGTTATCAATATCATTTTCATATTGGATTTTGGCATGAACAATAGAGTAATCCTGTATAATATCTTGTAAAACGGATTGTAATCGGAAATCTGAAGATATATTCACTGGCAATTTCGAAAGAACTGAAGAAAAAAAATCACTCACAGGAATGGTAGGGGATTTTGCTGCTAATAAATTAATTAACGTATCGAACTTCAAATCTTGCTCTAATAATTTGCGGTTGTGAAAAGCTGAATCCCTTCTTTCCATAAAGGTTTGTTCTTTTTCACAATCAAACCTAAGAGATATTCGATAAACTCTCTTTATGATTTCCGAATCCTTCCATTTGATTTTATATAATGGAGGATCATAATCAATTACTTGGCATTCTCTCCAAACCAATAAATCTCTTCTATAGCAGTAAGGACTAAATCCAAATAGTTGATTATTTCTTATTTTTTCCTTTATTATTGACTCATCAAGAGATTCGAAAGATGAATCATCAAAAAAGTATAAAGGAATACAAGAATCCTTGACCTTTTGATAAATGGTGGAAACTTCGTTATGTTTAATTTCAGGTTCTTCGGAGACTTTTTTAGTTTGATTCTTTTGTGTGCTGATGTTTCTTGTGGTTTTTCTCAATGTATTATCTTTATTCAATTGGGGAATTATAATATGATGTCGAAACTTCTTCGGATCCATTAGCTGTGGATAATCTTGGTATCCATTATAAGTTTTAATCGTAGAAAACCCATCTATTTTGGAAAAAATATCATTTTGCCCATAAACACTTCCAAATAAATCATCACTATCTTGAATTATTTTTTCTTCTTTCTTTCTTTCTTTTTCTTTGTTTTCATTTTCCCATAATCGGGTATTGTTATCATTCAGTAAATACTGGCGTTTCTTTAACCAAGGATTATCCATTAAAAATAATATAAATTCGTTTATTGAGTGTTTTGTATAACAAATCTCTACTTAATACATGAGTTCAGAAACCCATTAACATCAGAATTCAAGTGGTTAGAAGGATTGCTAGAATTAATCCAGTCTCTTTGAAAGCTTATATCACTTTGAGGTTCATCTTTTCTAGCCTTTTGTAATAATAGGGCAAAGTTAATTATGATTTTGGGATCTTCTTTTCTTTGGTTTGGTTTCAAAACGATCTTTGTGGATTGAGAAACCTCTTCTTCGTTTGAAGAAGAAGAAGAATCGGATGAAGACTCATCTGTTTGATAATTAACTGTCCTTCTTGAACTGCGCTGGGGTCGTGGAGGACGTAAAGATGTTGGTCTAGTGGACTCTTTTGTTTCTGAGTACTCTCTCTTAATAAAACTATCACACTTGTCGATATTTTCCATTCTTTGCATGAGATGTTGAACAATTGGCGTTGACAATCCGAAGAAATCTGGTCCTGATACTGTTAAAGACCTATGTGACTTTAGTTTTGTTTCAATTGCCTTAATGATATTCATCCATGGATTGGAAGGAGCATTTCCCTCAAAACACATTTTTGGATTCTCAGCCATTTCAACTCTAAAAACTGGGGTCTCTCCTCCGGTATCAACTATTGACGATCTATACCATGCTTTTTCTGATGGATTTGTTACAGATGTATAAAGCCTCTCAGCACAATATCCATCTGGATAAATATATCTATTGGAATGAAAGCCTGGTCTATCAAAAACTACATTACCCATTGATACCAAAACTAATGATGAACTTATTCTGAGAGGGAGAATGGGATTTCCATCTTCATCTTGTTCATAGTCCGGTATTGTAATAGGTGCCACATGTATAATTTCAACTTTTCTGTCTTTTGATCGAAGAATATCTTTAACTCTTTTGACAAGTTTGGCTTCAGAAGGTTCTTGTCCTAACAACTCAGTAAGCTTGGGGCAATCATTGATATCCAAAAATCCATGCTCAGCTATATATGATAATACTAGCATATCATCACCTGTATACTTATTTTCATCGCATATCTCTCTAATATCTTGGAAAAATTTAATCCTTTGTTGAATCCTCTGGGCTTGCCCAGGAAACACCTTTTCAGCAAATTCAGTTGATGATATTTTCTCATTCTTATTATACGAATCCTCGCAAAACTTTAAAAGTTTTGAAACATAATCCGAAACAGAGTTCATTGACTTTGAAGTTAATCCTGATACCTCTTGAAATTCTTCCATAGTGGTAAATCCATAATTCTGTAAATAGAATAAAATATGCCTATGATCTTTTTTGGAAATTGAGTCCTCAAGCATTCTTAATGTCTCATAGTTAAATGGTAATTCTATGCCTTTTGATTCTTTAAACTTCATAAAAGTGGCTTTAAGACCATTAATGATGGATTTAAGCCTTTGTGGAAGCAATTTATAGTTTATCCCCCCACTATTGGTGAATTTTATACTTTCATAATCTCTAAAACCATTCTGATAAATCCCATGCATTAATATTTTGTCATCAATACTTGTCCACCAATCTGCTGGTTTGGAAACATAAACATTTCCCACAACCAAATCATTAGGTGGATTCGTGCATGTTTGAACTGCGCTATTCAGAAAATGAAGAGTTTCTAATCTGCTAAGTTTCCAGTTAGCATTTGATATCACAATTGACTGCATTTCTAATTTGTGCTTCTTGATAAACCTCTTCTCAAAAGACTTGGTATCGTCAGATTGACTCATTTTATAAATCGCATCAATAATGGGAAACTGGTCGGGACATGCCTCTAAAAGCCATCCAAGAATAACTCTGGAAACAGATTTGATTTCTGCAACTTCACATTGAAAATCAGTTGTCTCAAGAATAATTCTCCATCTGCCCCATCCATATCTCCACAAATTTGCCATTACAGACTGTATTTTTTTCCTATTCCAATAGAATTTTGAGTCAGATAATGGTGATGAACATTCCTCATCATCAAATTCCTGGGATTGGGATGATAAAACTTGACTATCATCTCTTCTCATCCGCCTTCGTTCTGCGATAGAAAGCCCATGATTACCTTCATCTTCGACTACAACAGGAAGATACTTTTGCCAAAAATCAGGGGCTGAAAGATCCACATTATTATCATTATCAACCTCAAAATGTGCCTTACTAAATGTGGAGCCCTCTCCCGCTGCAATATTTACATGTCTGATGGTGAGTGACTTTGAAATGATTGACTCAATATCTTCTTCTCCAAATTTATCGGCTTCGGCATTATTATCATCTTCGAAAGCATAATATGCACCTAATCGAATTAATTTTTCCAGTTCTTCAGATTTAGGGATTTTTGATGACTCAAGTACTGCATGATCTAATCCAAGCTTGAGAGCAGCCCGATCAAACATTTTCCGTTCATAACTCTTGGCAGTTAAAAATCTATATACTTTAACTTCTTTTGTTTGTCCTATTCTATGACATCTCGCTGTGGCTTGAATGTCATTTTGGGGATTCCAATCACTATCGTATATAATCACTGTATCAGCAGAAGTTAAATTAATACCCAGACCACCTGCATGAGTGCAAAGCAAAAACACAAATATTTGGGAATTTGGAGCATTATATCTGTCGATACCTGCTTGTCTATCTTCTCCTCTGATTGATCCATCAAGCCTTTCAAAAAGATAGCCTCTATAATTCAAATAGTCCTGAAGTATATCAAGTACCCTTGTCATTTGACTAAAAATTAAAACTCTATGTCCATCTGTTTTCAATTTTGCTAATAATTTATCAAGAAGAATCATTTTCCCTGATGATCTTATCAGAGATTCATTATCAAAATCTGTCGGTACAATATCATCTCCACCTATTTTCAGCATTTCTTTTCTTTCAATAAGTATTTGCTCTTCGGCTCCTTTGATTAAATAAGGGTGGTTGCATACTTTTCTTAATTCCATGAAAATATTATGCAAATTTGTTGAGTTTGTTCTGTGGGCCCCTCTTGTAAGGTACTCCATATTCTTATTAAAAATTGATTGATAATATCCTTTTTGGTGTTGAGTCATCCCACACTCTATAATTACTTCTTCTAAAGGTGCTATAGCTTTCTCAACATCGCTTTTCAATCTCCGAAGCATTAATGGCTTTAATATACTTTGAAGCTCAACAATTTGCTCTGTTTCATTAAGTTGTCCAAATCTTTCTTGAAAATCATTCATACTATTAAATGCTTTCTCATCTAAAAAATTCAGTAATGACCAGAGCTCCCCGGTGTTATTCTGCAAAGGGGTTCCTGTAAGCAAAAGCTTAAAAGAAGAATTATATGTTCTTAAAATGCTAATTAGCCTAGATTGGTGGTTTTTCAATCTGTGGGCTTCATCAACAACAATACACTGCCAGTTCAATGTGGAAAATGTTTGCTGCTCCCGAATAATGTACTCGTATGTGGTTAAAAGAATATTAAACTTTGGATAATTGGTTTCATCATAAAAAAACTCATATTCTCTCATTAAATTTCTTTTGATTTGACTTCCAGAGAAAGTTAAGGCTTTGTAATTTGTCCATTCTTTAATTTCTCTTTCCCATTGAAGAATTGTTGATAAAGGAACAACAATTAGAAAAGGTCCTCGAATTTTATACTCAAAACCAATATAACGCAGAAATAATAGAGTCTGTATAGTTTTTCCAAGACCCATTTCATCAGCAAGTATAGCATTTCGCTGATAAAACCAAGATTTTGCTAAGAAGTTAAGCCCTTCCATTTGATAAGGTCTTGGTTGATGGCCGTTCTTTGATGGTGGAACTGTTGAAATTGGTTTCCAGTTTGTTGTTGAGGCAGGATGTGAAGGCGTGAACCTTTCTTGCAATGATGGTAGTTTATTTGCCAATACAAACTCTTGAATCTTAGTCTCATCGTTTAATGAATCTCTGGATTCCCAGGTATTAAATTCATACTCTAATCCAGTCCATTTAACTAAAAACTCTTCGGTTCCTTCAATTATCCGTTTAGCAATAATCTTTTCTGGGATCTCAAATGAAGGGTTATAATAAGGAGGCTGAGGAGGAGATTCAGCAAATTTTTTAAGATACTTATCCAATAAAATCTGTCCGCTTTTCGTTGAAAGCAATACAATTTCATTCACCCATTGAGACGATTTGTATGATAAATTTTGGAGTTTCACAAAAAATTCTCTCCCATCATCTGTTTCTCTGTGCGAGAAAATCTTATGAACACCCTCTTTAATTGATGAAAAATCCTCTATACTCTCTTCATGAGAAAACAATGAATCATCATCAATTTCGGTAAATATTGACTCCTCTGTTTCATTTTTTGGCTTTTTAGATCGAAGGCTCTTCCTTGTTTCTCCTGATCCATCATCTTTGATCTTATCAAAATAATCCGTTTCATCAATTAATTTTTGGTTTTTCTTTTTGATTTCACGAATAGAAGGGCTTCTTGATGCTTTTCTTTTCTGAGAAATATCTGAAGAATTGGGTAAACTAGGATCAGAAAGGTTCATTGATTGAGATTTCTTGGGTCTCCCACGCTTTCTGGGGGGATCCACCTGTGTATTGGTCTCTTTATCTCCTTTTCCATCAAACTCCTTTGAAGAATCAGTTTTCACCTTTGGGATTCCAACATTGGATAAATCTATTTCATTAATTTCTTTGTTTTTGGGCTTTCTGCCCCTTTTACCAGGAACCTTTGGTGGTTTCTCTTCTTTTATCACTTTTTCATCATTATTTTCGCTTTGAGTTTCCTTTTTTGGTTTACGGCCCATTTTTTTTGATGGTCACACAAACGAGAACAAAATTGAGCTAATAATGGGGTTAAAGAATGAATCATTCAGGTTTATTTAGTTTCTTCCTTTTTTTCTCCAAATCTAGCTTCATATTGTTCAGTCTTGCTCATTTCAAAATTACGGGGCTTCTTGGGCTTTTGAGATTTTGTGGGAGAACCAGTTGACTTTCCCATTACAGAACCAGTCGATCTGGTTTTAGAATCTGATGTAGGGCCTGACTTCTTTCCTTGTTGACTCCAAAATGCTCCGCGTTGATCAAGATACTTCAAAGCATCCTCAACAATGGTTAGTATTTCTTCATCTTCTTTCTTTCCGTGTTCATCGGTCTGAACTCTATTAGTATCTGTTAATTCAGAATGAAGCTCATATAAGAAATCATAATCTAGTGATAGTTCTCCTAAGAAATTATGCTTTTCTTGGGTAACAGTTAAAGGAGCAACTTTTTCTGGTAGCAAATTTGCAACTTCGGCGACTTTCTTATCATCTTCAGGTGCAATAACCTTCCTTTCTTTGATTTCAACTAAAGCCTTGCGAGGTCTGCACAAAGCATAATTTGGATTGGGTTGAAATAGATCAACACCATTGATGGCGTCAAGAATTGCATGCTTAGCTTTTGTAACACCATCTTTGAAAGCAGCCATATCCTTACGGATTGACAAACCTCTTTGGAAGAAAACAAGAGCAAATTCAAATTCTCCCATTGAAAAATATGCCTCGGCTTTTGTAAGAATAGCTCTTGGATTTTGCGGATCTGAATCTAAAACTCTGTTAACATCTTTGAGAGCTTCCTCTGGATTGCCTACTTGAATATAGCAGTCGGCTCTATCGATAAGAATATCATTATTTTCCCTGTCAGATGCTTTTTCGTTTGCTTGAGTAAACGCCTCAATAGCCCGGTGAAATTCGTTTCTCCTATAAAGAGCCGATCCTTCAGATAACAAAGCCTTGTACTCTTGGTTAGCAATATCTTCACGGGTCCATTTATCATTCTTCCTGCCGTTCCCTTTAGTTTCGACTTTTACAACCTCCTCGCCATCAACACCAGTACTAACTGTTGCTGATTTACCCAAGAGCTCCATTCGTTTCCTAAAAGTTTCAGTTATTTGTTTGTTCGAAAGCAAACTTACCATTAATATATTTATGGTCAATAAACGGATAAATTTTCAGAAGAAATTCGTTATTTATTGTTTACAAAAAGTGTCTGATTTACACTTTTGTGTTTATGAAAGACTGATTCATTACCCTTTTACTATTAGTCTACTGTAATGGCGCCAATAGGACATCTTGTGTAACATAGACCACATCGGAAACAAAGTGTGGGGTCGCATTCTGCAATACCCTTGGAACCAATTTTCATTGCTTCATACAAACAAGATGTTACACAAGATCCGCATCCCACACATCTTTTCTCATTAACTATGGGAGCATTCTTCATCGTTAAAGCAGGGTGCTTGAGACCCAGTCCTATTAATTCCTCAACATTCTTGAATCCATGAGAGTTCATCCAAGATTCCATTTCAGATGCAATTTGTCCATAAACATGTCTTCCTTTAACTATAGCAGCAGTGCATATACCCAAACCACTAGCACCTGCCATTAAAAACTCAATTGCATCTGCGCCGTTTGTTATGCCCCCTACTCCAATAACTGGAATATCAACCTCTTTGGCAACATCATAAACCACTCGAAGAGCAAGAGGTTTAAGAGCTGGACCAGATATCCATCCATATTTTGACTCGGATCCCATAAATGGAGCCCCCTTTCTTTCAATATCTAGTGCTAAGCAAGGGCCATAGCTATTAACACAAACAATTCCACTAGCACCTGCTTCTTTAGCAGCCTTTGCAGCCCTTGGTGCATCTCTGAAAGGAGAAAGTTTGACAAAAACCGGTTTCCCCCCTGAACCATTGATTGCTGCACGTATTGCATCTGTCATTGGTTTTAGATCATCTCCGATATAATGTGTTGACAATTCAATAGCATCAGCAAACTTGGCAACTTTGGGCGCCATTATCGATATTTCTTCGGCAGTATACCCCATAGAACAAACCATTGGAACTTTCGCAGATAAACAGGCCTCCTTGATTTTTGGATATTCATGTTGTAGCCATTGCTCAGGCTCTAATTCAGTCCATAGTTCGGTGTTCAAAAAAATTTTATTAATACGATTCTCCATCATATTTGGAGTCGGTACTTTTGCTGCTTTCGTAGAAATGGTCTTAGTAACTATCACACCACATCCACCTTCTATGCAATCGATACATGCCTTTGCATCACGAACAGGGGGTCCTGGGGCAGGCATCAGCGGGTTTTTGACTGAGTAGCCAATAAACTTGGTTTCGAGAGACATAAAACTAAATGGTACTATCTTCTCAGAATTTTCAGATATATTTGAGGTTTTCATCTCACCTCATCTGGAGAAAATGAACTCATAAGTTAACACAAAGAGTCGTGAAAATTATGTTTCTATTAAACAGATCTTTATATTTTTTCTTAAAATTTCTCTTGATTTGATTCCTAATTATCTCATGTTGATAGTTTTCTCAAAAGATGATTACCATTGAGTGGAAGTCTTAATTGTAAATATCATTCACATTTCATGAGAATGATGAGGTCTTGTGGGTGAAACAATATATAACAAGGTAATGAATTTAAATAATACTAACCTTCATCATTCAATGTTATAATTATTTCAATCACATTAGAATTTACTCATGCAAATCATAGTGTTGTTATTGGATTAGTAATGATAATGAGAATATCACATTGATCTTGCTCTTCTTTGTCATTTGATGAGAGAAATCACATTCAGCATAAGATCTATGAATTGTCCTTTCTGGAGAAATTCTCAGTGTTTCCTCGAGAGTATTGATTGGAGATTTTTCTTGAGTATTCATTAGAGTTTGATCATGAGTATTGATTGGAGTTTCAATTATTGTTGAATTAACTGTTCTCTCAAATGTCATTCTCAATGTCTCTATGTTAGTTTTGACGATTGTAATTTCGAATGATCTCATTGGAGTATCATCATGTGTTTTATTTGGTGTTTGAATTGCCAATACTGTACTAACAGGTGATGGAACAGGGACAGGAAACTGTGCATTACAAAAAATGGATTTGAAGAATTGTATTTGATACGTTTTTTGATATGAAAAAGAATTATTTTGTGAACAAGATACTGATTTTGAAAAGGAGAATGAAAATATCGAATGACCAATGAAAGAATGAGAAACTTCAAGAGATCCTGTTGCTACACACAATAGATAGTTTTGATTATTCTGGAATATGCAATTCATCATCTTCCTAGATCCACCTCCATCGACAAATACAACACCAAGAGATGGACTGTTGTTTTCAACAATGTTTGCATATGATATTGATATTGTTCCTGATGTAGAATATAAATATATACAAATTCCATATGATACCTCATTGTTTGAGAAAGTACAGAAAGAGCACATAGATGAGGATGTATATTGAAAAGCAATTCCTGAAGCCCAAAGAGCATTGTTCATTGAGCTGTTTGTGTTTTCAACTTTCTGATTACCTGAATCTAAGTCAACAGAATACCAACATGATGAATGAGAGCAATTTGATAATGATAAATACTCCAAATGGTTTACAAAAGAAGCCTTAAGATGAGAAAAATGATAGTAGGAAGAAGCAAGGCAACTATTGGCACAAATCATTCTGAGATATGAATTTGAAGAAGAGAAGAATATTGCTCCTCCTTTTAAAGAACAAAAACAGTTATAGAACATTGAGTAACTGATATTCATTGAGTAGAAACCACTATTTACATAAATCACCCCACCATCTCCCGAGTATTCCGAAGATCTTGAGAAGAAACAATTGGAAATATTGATATTCTCATCCAAATAGGACCTTCCTTGGCCAGTTATTTCATTTTCACACCCTAAATCAGTCCCCAAAATAATACCATTTCCAAAAAGTTGAGCCAAATTTGAGAAAATTCTGTCCTTTTTCGAATATTGTAACAATTGTTTTGACATAGATATATTTTGTTTCCGCTTGTTGATGGTTTCGAAATAATAGTGAAAATTAACAGTGAGCATTGTGATTAAACATAAAAAAACTATTCCTAGTATTAAATGTGACTTAACTTGATTTATTTTTATCTCATATTTTGGAGTTTTGTTGATATTTTTTTTCGATGATGGTGACAAAATTGATGGTTTTACTTGAATCGTGTAGAATTGGCCATTAATAATACTATTTGAATGTGAACTGATGAATTTGGAAAAATCATTGATAAAAAAATTGATGTTCCAAGAAACAATTGTCCAAATGAATCTTAAAAAAACATCAAAATTAGTATGGGCATAAATATAAGTGAGTGATATTAGAGGAAATCTTTTTAAATAACAAAAATTCTTGAATAATGATAATAAAAAGATTGCTGCCATAATTTCGAATAAATACATTCTTAACATAGAATAAGCAAAGCTTTTTTCCCATATGTGTACATATAATGATAATGAAGGACAAAATGGTAGCATTCACACAAATATTGGATAATTGAATTGAAATGATTTCAATAATTAACGATTAGAATCACTTTCAAAACATTTATTTGAAAGAAAAAAAAACAGATAGAATGTGACGTTTTGTGACAGGTTTTATAATGACCATTATGAATGGTCTATGAGATAACGGAAAGAATTTATTGGTGGTCCCAAAATAAACTAAAATTGGACATCATAGGGGCCAATTTGTACTTTAATAACTGACATTTGAAAAACAATCCCCATACAGAAAGATGTCAGTGCAAAATAAATGGAAGATTTTGGGAAATGAGTCTCACATATGTGTATACGAGTGTACATATCCATACCTACATAGTATTCTTAAATACATAATAAATTAATTACAAAATATAATAAAGGTTCATGAAAAACCCTTCAACTCATGATTTACCCTTCAACCAAAGAAAAACCTTTCAACTTCAAAAAATAATTTTACAAAAAGGATTAATTTTGAGAATTTTACAAATTTGTCTTACATTACTTTTAAGTAAGAATATGATATATTTCTCTTTTCTTTGTTTTTTTATCATTATTTTGTTTAATTAATGCCCAAAATTTCAAATAATGGAGAATAGAATGCAAATCCGATATTTTTTTAACAAATTAATATGTCATTTTGAAAAGGAAGGATTAGTTATTATTTAGAATACTAAAACTATTTACTAAATTTTAAAATTAGGATTGTTTAATATTTACTAATCAGAAGGTGATTAATAGGGGATAGTTGTTATATGGAGAAATAATGGTTTGCACTGTTAAACTCACCATTAAAAAGGGAAAAAACAACAAATATTCGGCATTGGCTATGTGAGAAAATATAATAATACTTTCAGAAACAGAGAAAAGTAAAAACTTAATAATTTTTTGGTTGAAGACTTTTTCATGAGTTGAAAGGTTTTTCTTTGGTTGAAGGGTAATTCATGAGTCGAAGGGTTTTTCATAAACCTTTAATATTCTTTGATTCTTCATATTTCAGAGAATGATTTGAAGTTAGTTCTAGATCTGATTCATAATTGAATCTGTTATCTTATTGTTGAAAACGCAAGTACTAAGTTCTCGAAGCCTAATAGAGAAATCCTGCAATCAGTTTTGAATAAACAGGAAAAAATAGTTGTAAAAAAAGAAATACTCATTAAAGGAGAAATACATATCAAAATAAGAAGGCTCCTGCATTATCTGAAATAAATGGTGATCAAAATAAGATATCAAATAATGAATCAAAGAAATAGACTAGCTCATCATTTAATGTTGTTCCTACAAGCTCATTTGAAGAACGCTAAGAGAGCGTACGTAATACATCTGAGTGAACGAACCCTGCATTTTTTTGAATCGACACTCATATGTTGCAAGTTCCCAAAAAATGATTCCAATTGAATAAACATTTTAGTACTAATATCGGCTTTTTGATCAACTAGATATTCAACAACACTAAGATGACCATTAATGGCAGCTTTATGAAGAGGAGTCTCACTAAATATAAAAACTCAACTCCACATTCTTTTGCATTTATATCAACTTTCAATTCAACTAGATTCTCACATTCAAGAATTAACACCAATAATCACTGTCAAAAAAGAAAAAAAATCTCCTTTTTTGGAAATGCATTAGAATTATCGACTTTGGGATCGATTGAACTGCAAATTGATTATTAAAATGATCATTTGGACTTTTTGGATAGAATGGGATAAAGGTGACCCTCGGTTTACATTGGAGGGATCTCAACCCTCATTTATGTCCCATAGCATTGTTTTAGACACCTTTTTTCACGAAGATTCGGTTTCTTTGAAGACCAAGGAACTTATTTGGGGACTACAAGCAGAGAAATATGATTTTATTGGGTCCAAAGAAGTAATAGCTTTTTGTTTTGTGAAATATAATATGTTTGCTTCTTCTGATGGAGAAAGAATATGTATTTGGACAACTTCATCTCTTTTAGCCACAATCAATATTTTGGCTACATCTCTTGTATATATCGATAGGATTAACCATTTAGTAGCATATTCAAAAGAGCTCTCTTGTCTTTATTTTGTTTGGCTCAAAAATTCATATCCTATACGAAAACATCCACTTCATTTTTCGAACAGGGTTATTAATCATATGCATTATTTCCCGAAATCATCAAATATAGCATGTTTCGGAGAAGGTTTGTTTATTTCTCATATGATAATACCAAATTCTTTTAAAAAATCAAATCCAATTCCAGAGACCCTTCAGTTTAGTCAGTATTCTGATCTATATCAGAGTATGAAGTTCGATTTTTCATATAATGTTTGTATTTCTGAAACAAATGAACTAATTTTTATTGTTGATAATGCTTCAATAATTGTTCATATGTCAACAGGTGAGGTTTTATCAGAGTTAAAAAATGTAACAGATTCTCCCATTTTATCAATCACATATTTTGAGGAAAAATCATGGATAATTGTAAGTTCCATGAATGGAACCATATCTGGGTTTTTGTTCAAATCTAATCAGATTAGAATTGCTTTTTCTGTTTCTCAAAGACTGGCAAACATAAATTTTATGCATCTAATTAATCCTCAGTTCTTGGTTTTTACCACTAACGAAAAGAAAATATGTTTATATGATATAATTGTCTGTAAAATGCTCTTTTTTGATCATATTGAATATGATCCAAAGGCGATAAGATATTTTCATTCAAGAGTTTTTGTATTCTCTGAAAAGAGATGTACTGGTTATTTTGCCAATGTTTTTACCGATTATTTCAAAGAAATTTGTAGTGATTGTACTTTTTATAAACGTATTCCTTCGACAAATTTATCCTCTCGATATTTATCCAAGCATGTTAATGATACAATTTGTGTATATTCAAATCACACACAACAGCTCTTATTTGAACTTAAACCATCGGCTACATCAGGGCATTTTGAGCATGTTTTGTATTCACGAGATTCTAATGTTGATGTGGAATCATGGAAAGCTAATACTCTTCCTGATTCAATGTATATAATGTTTCAGAGAGGACCGATCTTGGAATTATGTTTTGATCAAATATCAATAACTAAACGGTTCAAATCTCCTTCACATTTAATGTTAACTTCAAGTAATGGTATTTCTCATGAAAACATGATAATTAATATGATACCGCTACCACCAGATCTCAAATTTGTAAAATTGCTCAGGATTGATGATCCAAGAATCACTCCTTGTCTTTGTGGTGTATGTTCGAATGGGCTGATTTGTCTTTTTTCGATATTTGAAAAAATATTCTTATCTGCTTTTTCTTCTAACTATATAGGTATAACAATCTCAGAGTATTCTAGTGATTTTCAATGTCTTATTTGTTGTAATTCTGATACAATTTTTTTGGTCGATATATATAAAAGAACTGTCGTTAATCATGTTCATTCAGCAAACTATTCGTCATTAATGATAATTGAAAAAGAAATAATGGTTTGCGGAAGCAATAATGGAGCTATTGAATTAAGGACATTGCCAGGCTTAACTCTCAAAGCCAGTAGCTATAGATATGGAGCAATGCATTCTCAATCAAGTCGATCCCTGAATAAGGACTCAAAGCACTCAATATTAGATCAAAAGTATTCTGTTCAGTTTTTAGACTACTGTTCTCCAAGATCATCCATTCTATCTGCAACTATTATGGGAGAAATTATTTTATGGGATTTAGATTTGTTTCCCCTTCAACATTTTGTCGTACCTTTTGAGCTATCATCATGTTGTTTTAAAAATGGAAAAGGGTCTGTCTATTTGGTTTATCATACTTCAATTCTGGTAATAAATTGGAAAAGAATTTTTGATATAAAGTTGACCAAAAAAGTAACAGATCTTGATGATTATGATCTAAGAGATGATTTACTTATTGAAACAAATAGCCAAACAAAAAAGAAGAAGTCCAAGATAATATCATTTGTTTTCAAACGGCCAAATTTGATAAATATCAGAGATCATTTGGAATTTGATCAAAATGTGGAAGAGCTTGGTTTTGCATTTAAAGATTTGATTGTTGTTGAAGACATTATCCCTAAAAAGCAGTTTGCTAAATCAAAATCAAGGTGGCTCATAGATTCTTCGGGTTTTATTTTCATTTCGCCAAGGATTGAAATTTCTAATATCGATTCTCCAAAAATGAAAACTAAGAAAGCTGATAATGTCAAAAATCAAAATATATGCGTTATTGCCAACAATAATCCCCAAAAGAATAACCCAAAGCTATCTCGTGATAAGATCAGAACAAAGGAGTCTATTGTGGGCGAATTTTTGAATAATCTTCGGGATTCTAAAAAAAATGATACAAATTTTCTTCTCTCAAGAAACAATATTAATATTGGTGAAGATGAAAATAATAATCATTCTTCAACATCTACTAAAGATATTGTATTCTTGACACAAAATAAGGATTTTCAAATTCAGACCAATTTCATCAAACCTAACGAAATCCCAAGTGATAAGGAAAAGAAAAATGAGTCTTTTTCTGAACCTCAAGCAGATAAAAAACCAAAAATGGCAATATCATCACAGTCTTCATCAAAAATGTCAGGTAGTATTCAAGGGTTTCCAGAAAATGTAGTTCAATATCCTCCTCAAAAATCAAGGATTGTTAAAAATAGTATTAAAAGACGAATAGAATTGCCAAATAACGAGATATCACTTATAACCCCAAGAAAAAAATTTTTTGATATCCAGTCAAATCATCTGACATATGAAGTTAAGCCAATAATCCCTATTCCATATCAGCATTATGAAATAGATAAAAAATCCAAAAACAAAGAGACAAACCAAAAAAAGAGTATAACACAGAGTACTTCATTACCGTTAATGCCTAATCAGCAAAGTGCTATTTCGTGCACTTTGTCAACTCAAAAATTTGATGCCCAGGTTTCATTGCCAATAACTGAACCTTTGAGTCCAATAGCCAAAGTAACAAAACGAATACGAAACCGGAAAAAAACTGAAACAAAAATTATCAATGATGAAATAATGATTGAACCATCAATTACTAAGAAAAAAGATAATATTAATCATGATTTTGATAGCATCATGTTTGCCAAGTACAAAATTGATGGATGTTAAGCAATTGGAATAAACTATATAATATTTGCGGACGTTTATTTTTAATGTGGAAACTTGAGTACCAATTAAAAAGACACTCAGCCCCTATTAATTGCATTGATATTAGCCCGGATATGACAATATTAGCGTCTGCTTCTACTGATGGAAGTGTTGGTTTCACTAATTTTCAAACTCGTCAAACAAATTACTGCCAGAATCATGGAGATCCAGTTTATGGTGTAAGTTTCTCCCCAAATTCCCAATACTTGATTAGTTGTTCAAATAATGGGAAAGTGATACTGTGGGATTGTAAAGAAAATGAGGAAATCGGGTCTTTCAAAGCACATGAATTAACAATAAGATCAGTTTGTTGGAGCCCAGATGGAAAATATATTGCTACATCTTCTAATGATCAAACAGCATCTATTTGGTCATTGAATAGATTCACCAAAAGACAGGTTCTAACTGGATTAAAAGGTTGGATTCGTGATATTAAATGGTCTGGAAATACAATAGCCGTAGCAGGTAATGATTCACAAGTATTATTATTTGACTCGCGAACTGGAAAACCCTCTTTAAGCATTCCTACTTCAAGTTCATCAGATGTATCTTCAATATCTTTTCATAATAGTGGACAATGCATTGCTGCAGCTTCGTATGACCACATTGTAAGAATATGGGACTTAAGAACATCTTCCATTCTCCAAAAACACAGTGCTCATACAGATTCCGTTCTTAGAGTCTCATTTAATCCATACAATGAAGACCTTTTAAGTGTTGGAAGAGATGGATATGCAAAAATATGGGATCTTAAAACAGGAACAGTGTCTCTTTCTTGCCAAAACCACTCGTCCAGTGTATTGGGTTGTTGCTGGCTTCCATCATCTCAAGGTTTCTTAACATCTGGCGAAGATCATCGTATATGTTCTTATAAAATCTCTGACACAGGTATTGACCCTTTATCACTGGATTATCAAGATGGTGACATACTTGATACACTTGAAAAGATGCAAAATGACATATCAAGACTTGTATCAACAATGAAGTCAATAGATCAGAGATTACTTCTTCAAGAAGAAAGGCTCCAATGGCTAGAGGATATTGACACAAAGATATCCAGGAAAAGAAAGTGACTGAATACCTGGTCATAATGTAAAGAAAAAGTGGCCATGTATCGTAAACCAAAAAACACCAACAATATGAGCGATGATGAAAACTCGAGAGATATTTTACAGAGAAGTGCGATATTAAAGATATTAAGCATGAATCCTTCATGTTTAGCTAAAGAATCCGTTGTTAGGTTGTTTTCTCATTTACTTGATAATTCCGAGAGCTTGCCAATGGTTTTTTCTGAGATTTCCAATATTAAATCTATTTCTGTTATGATTAAAGTTCTTGAACTCATTTATAATCATTATAAAGAAAAACCTCGGAGAAATGAAACCAATAACGGTATTAACTGGGTACAGCTCATATCTGGATGGGTAAATATATTCTTACCATCAAATACATCCAAAAATGATGCGCAAAGTTTTTGTTTGCTGTGGAATTCTGCTCGAATTTGGGCTTTGTTTTCGAGCATTGTGATTCCCCAAATAGGAACTCTAATAAGTAATCAAATATCTTTATCTATTGTGTATTTAATGTTTTATGAGAAAAATGATGATGAAATTCAGTTATTATTCAATACTATTAGCCCTAAGCTTGGGATATCGCTTTTATCATATTCATTAATTTTTCTAATGTCTAAGTATAGTGAGATACCAAACTCTCCGGGAGTAAAAGCAATTATTGCTTTCGCAAAATCAATATCAGAACCAGAATTATTGTCCCTTTTATTGAAACCCCTTTTATCATCATTAATATTGAGGGTTAATCAATCAAATATCAAAGAATTTCCCACACTTATAACCTTTCTTTCTAAGAAATTGAAAAAAGATCCGGAAAATGCTGTTCATTTTTCTTCATTTGTTGAGAGTCTATTAAGCACGAGTGACTCTATTGTTGTTTTGAAACCCCAATGTGATGAAGTTTTATCCTTATTATTATCCCTGATTCGATCGGCAGATATTTCTGATGAAGATCCTGTTGAGGATCCAAATTGCTTTCTTAGGAAAGATATTGGAAATGCATTTATCCGAATTTTCCGTAAATTTGGTGTTTCTCCATTTGATACTTTTTTTCCTTCCAAAATCGAGTCACAAACTGCAGATGTATTATTAACTGTGATTTTTTTAATCCAGAACCTTTCAATTGAGATGATTTCTATGTCAAGTTATTCCATATTTCTTGCTCAATTACCATCACCGAATACCAAACTCACCCTGAATATGAAATTTATTATCCACATTTCTTATTTTTATGCTATTCATTATAATGTTAAACTTGCATATGCATTGTTGGTGAAAGGATTGGAATTAGGCTCTGTTTCAGCTGCAAAATATCTTCTTGACGAGGAGCTTGATTTTGGAAGTGTATTTGATGCCATAGGGAAAGAATTCCGACCAGAAGTTACATCAACTCTGTATATTGATACTTTGACATCTTTATTGAAGAATAATATTGAAACACCTCCAATTTCCCAAACTACTCTTTCATCCGCTATTTCTGAAAGTGACTCTAATTTTGATTTACTATCAAGTTTGAACGGCTGTCAAAGGGAAGGATCAAATGAAACTGAATTTTCAACATCCCCATCTTCCCAAACCATCCTTTTTTGTGGTTTAATATCTACTATCGAATCCAATCAAGAACTATTTAAACTTCTCCCATTAAGTGCTGCAGCAATATCTACATCGTTTTCTCAAGCATTGATGGAAAGATTCCCAACTCCAAAGCAACATAGATTTCATCTTGATTCTTTGGCAGCCTTTGGTAATGCTTGTCAATTTCTCGATCAGCCAATGTTATATGCATTAGCTCAAACATTTTTGATGCTTGCTCCAAAAAGGGCTCTTCTTTTCTTATCAATCACATTACAAAGATTACCAAGGAATATTGTTAAAAATTGTATTAAGAAGACACAGCATTATGCCGTTGAGAATCCGGATATTTGTGGGAGAATGATAGCATTAGTATCATACTCATATCCAGATATTTCAATGACTTTCATTGATACAATGATACTGGAATCAACATCAAAACGGAGAGTTTTTTTTGTTTTCAAATCATCTGAAGTTGATGAACAGACATTAATATTTGTTTTCAAAGCAATTGGTTCATCCTCAGTTTTTATTGATATTAATGTTTTTATGAATGATTTCCTTCCTTTCGCAACTAATATCCTTAATAAGCATTTAAATCAACAAAACAAGTCTTCATTATTGATTGAATCATCACTTTTTGCAATCCGAAAACTATGTACAAGAGTTGGTCAATATCAATTAAATCGCCCAGATCATGTCTTTCCTTTCAAAGACTTTCTGGTTCAATATGTATGCAGTCATTATCTTGATATTGGTGATTTAATATTGTCATCAAATGACAATGCATCTTTGATTTCTCAAATTCCTCCAATTCTTCAGACAGTATCATGTTTATTACCAATCAAACCGATTCGAATTAGCGAAAAACATGATAGATCTGTTGAATTAACTGCTGTATTGTTACAAGTTATAAGTGTAGATGCTTTTCCAACAATATTCAAAGCATCAAAACAGTTTTTTGTGTCTTTGATAGAGAATTGTCCCACAATTCAGACTTTTTTTTCAATATGTAACCCATTGTTTCCTGCTTTTTTGCTTCATCCTGAGTGGAAGCAATTTGCTTCAATGTTAAATACTATTTGTTCCAAATGGGAAAGGTTTAATCTCACTGAAGGAACTCAGCAATTAACGGACTGTATCACTCAAATCAGTGGTTTATTATCTCATGTGATTCCATTGTTGGTTTCAGATCATGGGACTGTTGCTGCTGAAATTGTTTCAAGTTTAATATCTCTTAATTGTGCCATCCGAAATCAGATTTTATCATTACCAAGATCCATTAGACCATCATTGGGTGATATTTCTTCACTTAATGGTGAAGCATTGTGTGATTATGTGTGCATATTTTTATCAAAGCCTTATTTGACTTTACAAGTTTTTGATTTAATTGTGTCCTTACTCGATCATCTGAAAGAAGATAAAGTTTTAAGCATTCACCAAGTTGGAATTGCCCAAGGAATTCGATTTCTACTCAACGATCGTGGATCTGAAGAATTTCGATATGATTCCAAAATTGTTAGTGCTCTTTGTTCATCTATCTCTACTTGTTCTTCTGAAACAATTCCTATCATTACTATCATTTTTGGGATTCTTTTCCGTTTTCGTTTATTTTCCATTTTGTCTGTTTTGGTTAACAATGGAAACAATTTATCCGATAATGCTCTATCAATTTTGGTGAAAGTTGTTCTTGATACACCGGAAGGTTCTTCTCAACTTCTTTCCGAGATATCAAGATACCTAAGATCCGATGACACCGAATCTTCTGCCTTGTCTTTTTCTCGTAGGGTTGTTCCAATGTTGGGAGATACTTTGAAAATTGTTGATGATAATACATGGTGTCTTGTTTTTTCTAGTGTCATCGCTTCATCTTCATTTAATAGAAGTTCTTTGAGTGTTTTTCTTCCTGGAAATGAATTTGAGAGTTATCTTTCCATTTCCCAAAAGATCAAAGAAATCCGACCTGATTGTTTCATTGTTCTTGCTAACAATATGAAAGACATGACCAACATTCAACCGAATCTTTTATTGTCATTAGCATCAGTCTCAGATGTTGCATGTCCTTTATTTTTGGGTTTGTTTTTTTCTAAAGATCCATCGACTGATCAAGTCACATTCGATATTTTAAAGATTCTATTAATGAATAGAGATCCACAAGCATTTGCAGAATTTTCAAAACAAATCTCAAAGATAATAATTATAAATTTAACCAAGATTTCATCAGTAATTGAGTGTTCAAATGCATATATTTCAACACAAACAGAAGATTTCCGAAGATCTCACCTTTCTCGAATCATTGAACTCGCTATTGAAAACCTCCAGGCGTATGAACCAATCATTATATCGCTTCTTAAACAAACCAACATCCCAATTGAAATCTTAGCCCCCTTAATTACCAGAGTTATTGCATCACAAAACCATAACAAAGAGATGATTTCTAATATAGCCCTCTCTCTCAAAATCCCAGAAACAGAAGAGCAGCTGCCAGTTGCCATACTCAAGTCAGAACTATTCAAACCATACTATTTCGATTCTATAGATTACCTAATCGGCCAACTTAATCAAGGTAGCATCCATTGCGCCAAAATAATCTTATATTCTTCTAACAAAGAAAACCAAAAAGCTATACAGGCACTGATATCACACATTTCTGTGTTCCTTGAAGCCGATGATCTCACTGACCTCGATGTTCTTTTGAATCTACTTATGTGACGATACAATTGAATTAATGTTAGAAAATAATTTAAAGAATTCTTTCAATAAGTTTACAGATATTTGATAGTTTTCACATCACAAAATGGATTGGAAGAAAGTGATATGGTGGATCGAGATGACTATTCCATGGATTATTGCTCTTCCCTTTATGCTACGATGGGTTTATATTGATAGATCCAAACCCGATGCTGGACCTTGTTTTGGGGTGACTGTGATTACAGCTGCTTATTGGATCTTTGAACCCATTCCTTTGGTGATCACAGCATTCTTTCCCATATTTTTGCTGCCTTTTTTCGTTGTTAGCAAGTCAAGTTCTGTTACATCTGTGATGTTTACAGATACAAGTTTGATATTCATTGGAGGTTTTGTGTTTTCTATTGCAATGGTTAGATGGAATTTACATTCTAGAATCGCTCTCAAAACTGTCATGGTTTTTGGTTTGAAACCCAAAATTTTATTACTTGGTGTATGTGTTGTTACTACATTTCTTGGTCTTTTCCTGTCCAACACAGCAACAGCTTTAACAATGGTTCCAAACGCGATTGCTATAATTACTAAACTAGAAGAAATGTCAAATGATCCCCAAAATATTGCTCCTTTTGCAAAAGCATTACTCATGATGATTGCCATGACATGTTCTGCAGCTGGAATGATCACAATTATTGGAACTCCTCCAAATCTTGTGTTGGCTCAAACAGTAAGAAACCTGTTTCCAGCCGCTCCTGAGATTGGATTTGCTCAGTTTATGTTTGTATCTTTCCCTTCTGCATTTTTCATGCTTGTTTTCTTGTACATATTTTTCATTTTTTACTATCTAAGGGGAGTTAAATTTCCATCAAACATAGAAGCGTCGGACTTCAAAGCAGTTTATGATAAACTTGGTCCTTGGAAACCTGCAGAGAAAATAATTTCGATTACATTTGCATGCTTGGCTCTGCTTTGGCTATTCAAAAGCGACATTAATTTTGGCTCATTTTCTATAAAAGGATGGGCTTCAATTATTTATGGTAAGAAAGGTTCAGATTATATTAAGGATGGCACAGTAGCAATTCTATTTGCGATGCTACTTTTTATTATTCATGTACCTGCTGAAGATAATAAGGATGCAGAAAAAGGTGATGTTGATTTGGAACTAAGGGCTCACCCTGATGAAAAACCCGATATTGAAAACCCTATTGAATCATTGGAGGAGAATATGGATAAATTTGAAGAGGAAGAAGATGATGTTAGGCCCTTAACAAGCCAAGATTCTGATGATAAGAAGAAAGAATGGGTTCCAATTATCGAATGGGAATATACTCAGCAAAAGATGCCTTGGACAATTCTCTTTTTATTTGCAGGAGGTTTTGCATTAAATCAAGGCTTCACAGACTCTGGATTGGATGTATGGATTGGAAGCAATTTAATGGGTATTACCTCTTTACCTCTATACTCTCTGATATTAGTTATTGTGATTGTTTCTATAATAATGACAAATCTTGTTGCTTCTAATACAGCATGTGCCAATATTCTATTACCTATTGTTGCATCAATAGCTAGAACATCAAAAACAATCCATCCATTTTTACTTATGTTTCCAAGTGCCTTTGCTACCTCTTACTGTTTTATTATGCCTGTTGCTACTCCGCCCAACTTAATCTGTTATGGAACAGGAAGACTTACCATTAAAGATTTTGTGATCACAGGATCATTCCTAACAATCGTTGCTATCATTGTTGTTCCGATTGTCTGTTTGTATTTTGTTCCTCCAGTATTTGATGCATATTCCTTCCCAACATGGGCAAATACTTCATTAATCTCTCCTACATATTAGATTTAATAAAAGTTTATTTAAAAATTTTATGGAAACAAATGTTATCCCTCCTCTAATTGAAAAGTATATTGATTTTGAAGATCATTTATTTGGATCAAATCCTGTGATTAAATATTATGAGCAGATCGACCATTCTTATTTGTTTTTGGCTTTAAGCTTTGCAAATACTGTTCGTCCCTTTGTAATGGAAGATACGATTGATTTTATCCTTCGACTACCATTTGATAAGCAAGAAGTACTCCACCATCTGGATATATGTGTGAAAATGTGTCCAGCTTTGGTGTTTTTTCTTTATAAAAAGGGATATCTTTGTTTAGATGAAATCGTTGAGAAATCAATTAGACTCAATAGTCCTCGCTTGAAATTGTATTTTTATGGAACATTCCCTGATGTCATACAAAGTTTGTATCTGAAGAATTCAACAATAAGTATTCTTTTCAAGAATTATCCTCTAATGAATGATGAAGAAATGGAATTTGTGTTTTCTCATGGGTTTCCAAAATCATCTATTGAGTTTTTAATCAAATATGATTTAATAGCTGATCTTCAGAATAATTGTCTTATTCCCGACAATTTATGCTGGAATCCGTTTGAGTGGACAATAAAAACTGAAATGACCTCGCCCTTGAATTTTGCAGCTCACTTTGGTTCTATTAAGTGTTTTAAATACTTGCTGATGTCTGGTTTGAAGATTTTGCCTAATATCGAAAAATGTGTGGTTTTTGGAGGTAATTATGATATTTTTCATATTGCGATTAATAATGGTATCAAATTTAATTCTTCAGTTAATTTTGTTCTATTTGCCCAATATGAACTAATGCAATTCATTAATTCGAGATCCCATGATAAGAATAATGCAATCTTTTTATTAACAAGGTTTTATTTGGAAGGATTTGAATCGTCTCCTCATAAAGAAATCTTTGTTGAACAATCTATTAAATCTAATCGCATTGTTATGTTTGAGTATTTTTCAAACAAAGGATTTGATATTAATTGGAAGAATTCTTGTCATTTGTTAATAATAGTTTTTAAGTTTTTATTTTGGGGATACTTTTCTTCATACAGCAGTTACATCAGGTAGGATTGAGTTTGTTAAAAAAATCTTTCAAATGGGAGCAAAAATCAATGAAATTAACTCTGAGATTTTATTAATCATAATAAATTAACCCCAATAATGATTTCGATGTCAACAAAAAATGAGAATATTACCAAATTTCTGATTGACAATGGGACCGATTTCACTTTAGCCATCGATATAACTTAATTCTTTATGGTTTCACCCTCATTCATCATTGTATTCAAATTGAACAATATGATTATATTGAGTTTTTTATTCAAAAAGGTGCAAATATCAATAGTCTTTCTCCGAGATCATATGTCCTTTTAACAATGGGGGTTCTGCTTTATCCGTTGCTATCCAAAAGAATAATCTAGATGCTGTAAAAATACTTTTAGATAATGGAGCATTAATTGATAACTATATTAACATAGTATTTGCTTAATGTTTAGGGTTTAAAAGATAATTTTTATCATCCTTTAATGAAAGCCATAAGCATAAAAAATTTGGAGATAGTTAAACTTCTCTTTTATCATGGATTTGATTTGAAATCAAAAAATGATATCAATTTCGAATATCTAGTGATTATTACTTATTTTTTTTCAAGAATGCATATTTTCGTCTGCTTGTTCAAATAGAAGTCTTGATGTTTTTAAATTTTTATTCGAAAGCCAAGGAGGAAGAGATGACAATATGAGTTTAATTGCAGTTTCGGCATTTAATTGTTTTGATGAAGATATTATCAAGTATATTTTCGAAAAAGGGCTTGATGTTAAAAATACCAATTTTGTTTGATCACATTTACCATGATTTCAAATTACCTTTTGGATCAACACCACTTATTATTTCTACAAAATACAATTCATTTATTGTATCTTCAATTCTTTTAGACCAAGGACTGAATCCTAATTATTCAGATGATCGAATAATATCTATGTGTTTCAAATGACTCCACTTCATTATGCAATTAAAAATGGTAGCATTAAACTAATTAGATTACTAATTGATCATGGAGCTGATATATATTTCAATTCTCAATTTATATCATTATGTTTCAAATATCGCCACTTCTGTTTGCAATAAAGGCTGGAAATATCGAAATAATCAAGATTCTATTTGAGTATGGAGCAGATGTTAATAATCAATCAGATACACACTTAATCACTCCTTTGATGAAAGCCTCTGAAAAAGGCCTATTGGATATATCATCATATTTAGTTGAGCAAGGGGCCAATATTAACCTGGTAAACGCTGCATCAGTTAGTCTTTTCATAATGAATCAGCTCTTTTTTATGCAGTTCGATCAAATGATGTTAATATGGTATCATTTCTTCTGAAAGAAGGTGCTGATCCTAATATTCATAATTGTCAATTCTAAAAATATTTTTTTCACTGACACCTCTCCACATTGCCGTTTCCTCAAGGCTCACACCCATAATATTCACGTTACTCTCCCATAAATCAAACCCAAACACATCCAATTTTTCCAAAACTACACCACTTCACATTGCCGCCTCATATACACCATCAGATATTCTTATAAGTCTCCTGAAAAACAATGCTAACCCAAATGTTCAAGACCTTGATTATCAAACATTCAACATTTCAAAACTCCTCTCCACATAGCCGCAATATCCAATAACATCGAAAACTACAATATTCTTAAAAATCACAATGCCCTCGAGCTCGAAGACTCCAGCCTGAAGAAACCAGGTGATTATTTTACATAAACAGATTTATAAACGGCCATTGACTGGTCGGACCACTTTTTGAATGTCTTCTTCAGCGCCTGCAGCTCCTTCTGCAACAAATCCACCAGCATTTCAGGGAACAGATCGACCAACTGATGTTCGTATGTCGTGTATTCTTGCAGCGAAATCTATAGCCGATGCCGTTCGTTCCTCATTAGGACCGAGGGGTATGGATAAGCTTATCCAAAAGAAAGATGGCGAAGTTCTTATTACTAACGATGGTGCTACCATCCTTCAACATATGGGGGCTATTCATCCTGCCTCCAAGTTGATGGTTTCCATGTCACAAGCACAAGACGTTGCTGCTGGTGATGGTACAACATCCGTTGTTATTTTTGCTGGTGCATTTCTCAGTGCTTGCAAAAATTTGATTGAAAGAAAGCTCCATCCATCTCTTATTTCTGATGCTTTGAAAGTTGCAACTGACGAAGCCTTGAAGATTCTCCACGAAATGAAAATCCCTTTTGCTACTGGTGATACATTTTCCCCTGAAGAGAGAGAAGTTCTTATTGATTCAGCCAAAACTTCACTTTCTTCAAAACTTGCTTCTCAGTGGTCTGATACTTTGGCTCCACTTGCCGTTGATGCTGTTCTTAGGATTCATGACAAGAGCCATGTTGATCTCCGTGACATTAAAGTTGTACAGAGGGTTGGTGGTGTTATCGATGATTCCGAATTAGTTGATGGAATTGTGTTCCCACACCGAATTCAAAGATCTGGTAATGAACCCAGACTTATTAAGGACGCAAAAATCGCTTTATTGCAATTCCAACTTTCTCCACCAAAGACAGATATGGAGTCGCAAGTTATTCTTAACGACTATGCTCAAATGGATCGTGTTCAACGTGAACAAAGGAAATACATTCTTAACATTGTGAATGCTATATCCAAGACAGGGGCAAATGTTATTCTTCTTCAAAAATCTGTTCTCAGAGATGCTATTTGTGACACTGCTCTCCACTTCTTGAATAAGAAGGGTATTTTGGTTGTCAAGGATGTTGATAGAAATGAAGTAGATTTTGTGTGCAGGACTATTGGTTGCCAGCCTGTTGCTTCAATTGAAGGACTTACCGCTGAAAAGCTTGGATTCGCTGAAAAGGTTGAAGAGGTTAGCACATCAGGTGGTTCAATTGTTAAAATCACTGGTTTGAAACAAATGTCTAAGACTGTTACTGTTCTTCTTCGTGGTTCAAACGAACTCATTATTGCTGAAGCTGAAAGATCACTCCATGATGCCCTTTGTGTTATTCGTTCATTAGTTTATGAAAGGTCCCTTCTTCCTGGAGGAGGAGCACCAGAGGTTGAGATCTCTGTTAAATTAGCTAAAAAGGCAGAACAGATAGGCGGTGAAATTGGATATTGCGTCAGAGAGTTTGCTGATTCACTTGATATCATTCCTTACACCCTTGCTGAAAATGCAGGACTTAAGCCACTTGAAATTGTTACAAAGCTCAGAGAAGCCCATACACATGGACTTAAGCACTTTGGTGTTTCAATTGTTGAATGCGGACCAGCTGATATGGCCGAAGAACAAGTTCTTCAGCCCTTCTTGGTGACAAAGTCGGCTCTCACATTTGCATCAGAAACAGTAAGAATGATCCTGAAAGTTGATGATATTCTTGCTACGAGGTAAAAATCGTTCGATTTCAATTTTTTTTTTGAACAAAACAGTATTACTTGATGTTTACTAAATGCCTCCCCGCTGTTTTATGTAATCATAAACTCGCTTATCTGAACCAAGGCTAGCTAGATGTAAAGGAGTTTTATTATAACCTCAAATGAAACCCATTTATTCTTAACATTGATCTCTGCGCCATTGTCAAGAAGGACTATGGCTAATTCAAGATTGTATTTATTAGCTGCAAAATGAAGAGGTGTCATTTGAAAAAATAATGATATACTGTTATGGCCATTGCATTAACATCAGCCTTATGAGCAATAAGAAGTCGTACAATTTCAATATTTTCATATTCTGCTGCTATCATGAGTGGTGTTCTTTCAAACAATTATAACATACCCTATCATCTCTCGGATCAATTTGGGATTTTTGTTCAACTAAATACTTTGCGATTTCAGTCTCTCCATAGTAAGCAGCATAGTGGAGAGGGGTTGATCCATTAAAGTCCTTGTCTTTATCTGATTTTATTCTTTGGTTAATGTCACACCCATGAGAAATTAGATACTTAACACTTGGAAAATTGTGCTTTTGGATTGCTTCATATATATTTTCAATAAAATCATCTGGCTTTTCATTTGCAAGTTCAGAATTCTTTTTAGACAAGGATTGAATTTGTTCCTTTTGTTCATTTATTGTTTTGCTTAGTTCTGTATATTTTTCTTTATGTATACATATATAATCACCAGAGCTAGAATTTGTTAGTATTTCAATGATTCTACTATTTCCTTTAGAATCAGATGATGCCTCTAAATTGATCATATATAAAAGAAGAGCAGCCCCTGGTCCATGAAAAGTAACCACATTTTTAAAAAAAACTTCAAGAACTTGATTTGGAAATGTTTGTTTTGATTTTTGGAATATTCGGCATATAATACTCACACTTAGCTCACAAAATTTTGGCAATAACATAAATTGTTCAATATTTTTAACAATTAACTCCTCCTGAGAACTAATATCGTAATCATCTTCAGATTGCTTACTTAGAATTGATGCCAAAATACTTTGAAAAGATTTTTCAAATATTGCGCATAATGATCCACATTCAAGAAACTGACATAAGTCAAAGACTTCATCAACATCATTAAATTGCGGATGCTTGATTTTGTTGTGGATCATCTGAAGAAAAACCCGTATAGTACTCTCTTTGCATTCAAAATTCACTTCAAAAACCTCATTCGGATTTTCATGGTGAAATTCTTGGTATTTTTTGCTGTGCAAATATAAACAACCAAGGTTCACTGGATAAGATTTATCTCTATGCATAATATAGCCGTTCATATTTTGGGACTGAACTCTTAAACGATAAGAATCAAAAAAGCAAAAATGGCAATCCCATTCTTTAAGCAATTGTAAGATTACAATTTGATCAATAGGATCACTTGGAACCTCTCCTGTTTGAAGAAAACTAAAAAAATCATGATATTGGTTTTCACTAAAACAACTATCTAATCTCATGACTTGCTGATTTTTAATTACATTAAGAAGGCGTTTTGTCAATATTATTTCATCTAAATTAAGCTCCATACTTTTGCCTTGTAACTCAAATGTAACACTTGACATTAAAAAATGACTATTTATTCACAATTTAGTTTCCGTTTGGGATTATTGAAAATTTGGGGCTTTGAGCATCTTCTAAAACATATATGCTTTAGCTTAGCTTTTTGGTCATTATTATTGCAAATTGGCTTCATGATTGGAGCTGTAATTTGTTTTGATGGTCTCAGACTAATTGGCTGGAACAAAAACATTGGGTCATGATATTTTGTCTGTTCTTTGAGCAATTCTCTCCTAATAATTTTGTATATGGGACTCATTGATATGGGGCTATAAGAATAATTAATATCAAGTATTCCTTTGTGATCCAAAATAGATACTATTTGTTTTTCCACATCATCATTGTATTCGCTAATTGTCTTACAAGCATTTAAACATGATTCCCATTCTTTTTGATCAAACCATTCATGTTTTAGGATTTCATTCAAATTTATCCTAAGCAATGGATTCCTTTGTAACATTTTGACAAGCAAATCTAACAATGAACATCCAAAGAATGAAGGGAAACTAATATTATCATGAACAACTTTTTGAAGTAGCTTTGACATATTGGGATCATTGAAGGGTAAATGCCCTGCACAAATTGCATACATGAGAATTCCAATAGACCAAATATCGGTTTTAAATGTATATGGGTTATGAGATACAATTTCTGGAGAGACATATGCTGGAGAACCACATGCTGTGTTCAAAAAGGGATGTTCATCTGTAAACACATTACTCAACCCAAAATCAACAATTTTTATATTGTTGTATTTGTCAATAAGAACATTCTCACATTTTATATCACGATGAACAATGTGTTTATGGTATAAATAGTCCATCACTGATATTATTTGGGCAAAATAATGTTTAGCCACACTTTCTTCCAATTTCCCTTTGGCATTAACGAAATCAAGAATACTTCCCATTTCAGCAAATTCCATTGCAATAAAAAAATGGTTTGTATCTTCTAAAAGTTCATAGAATTCGGCAACATATGGATGATGTATGCTTTTAAGTAATTTGATTTCTCTTTCAAATCTAGTTTTTGAGACATCATCATTTAATAATTCTTTTTTAATTACCTTGATTGCTACTAATGTTGAAACTTGAATATGTTCAGCTTTCCAAACATTTGCATAGGACCCTTTCCCAATATGCTCAACAAGTCTATATTCCCCAATCACAAAGTTCTTATGCAACATATTGTCGATGTAAGTCATATTAGTGTTGGTTTTGAGAGAATTGAGAATAAATTATTTTTTTTCTGAATTTGGGGAATTATTCAATAGTTAAAGAATCAAATACTTTTCAATGGTGGTTAAAAATAATCAATTTTTTCTTTGCTGATTCGCAAAAAATTGAAGAAATGTTTTGAATATTGAAGTCTTCCAATTTATATAATTTCAACAAATTATTTTTCTTATTATCGTCTTCTGTAGAGTCACTACACAAGAAATGAATCTATTCACAGGATATTAACTAGAAATTGATGGGGTCAATTATCAACCAAGAAATGATTAAAAAAATGCAGAAAGAAATATTCCTATTAATAACTGATCAATTTACAACATGGTTATTGAAAATCCTGAAATTGATTTTTTCAATGGGTTATATCTAAGATGTCAAATGAACAATGGGATAATATTATTAGCTCAATTAAACAAGATAATGTCAATAATTTGGATGAACATATAAAATCTGGCCTATGTATTGATAGTAAGATTCCATGTGATCGTTTGGACATTCCTCAATATTGTAGTTTTTGTCCCCCATTAGTTTCTTTTGCTGCTTATATTGGTTCAGTAGGATGTTTTGAATATTTATTAAATAAAGGTGCTAAAGCAGGGCTTTTAGATGGTTTTCGAACCCCCTTATCATATTTTGCTGCGGCATCAGGGATACCCAAAATTTTAATTTGTACTCAATCAAGAGGCATTTCATTTGTTGGTGCAGAATTTATTGCAATTGAGCATCAACAGCTTAAAACTTTGGAATGGATGCAAGAAAAGCGGATTCTAAAAACTCAGATTATTGATCCTCAGGGATTCTCCCCAATGATGTGTGCTATTTTGACAGAAAACATTGATATATTGACATTTTTAACCAATAAAGCATTTTGTTCAGTTTCAAATGATGTTTCAGGAACAAAGCTTTTGCATTTCTCGATCCGAATGGAAAAGTATAACTCAGCACTATTTCTGATAAATCATAATAGATCAGATGTTAATGAACTCGATAAGAATATTTTTGCTTGATATTCAATAACACACCCCTTCATTTAGCATGTTTAATGAATAACACTGACTTAATAAATGCTCTTCTCAATGTGAAAAGGATTGATGTATCAATCAAAAACTCTCAAGGAGTTAGTTTTTTCATATTAAAAAACCAATTGATCTTGCTGATTCAGAAGAAATCAAAGAGAGAATTGCTCTGATTACTCCCATAAAGACCGAGACAAAAATTATCACCCCTCAATCTCAATCCACAACATGTAAAATTTTGTAAAGTAAATGTGACAATTATTTGAATGAACAATAGAAGTAAACCAAATAGCACTGACAGTGGAGAGGAATCGAACACTTTCGAAGATTTTTCTTTATCGGATATGAATTTAAGTATTCCTGTCCAAAGAAAGAATAGCGGTGCTTTTAGGACGTCTAATTCCGATCTCTCCATGACCAGCGATTCGAGGCATAGTGAATTACCATCAATAATTGCAAATTATTTTAACAATGACTTAAAGGGAATCGAAAATGGCCAATTTACTACAACTACAAAAACTGATGAAGAAGAAGAACCTATAATTAATAATGCCCAAATGAAAGAAGACATTGATTCAAGTGATGAGACAATATCGGATGACTTCTCTGCGATTGTTTCGGTAAAGCCAAATTCTGAACATTCTAAAACAAAAGAACAATCATCCGATTCAATTCACTTATCTCAATCAGATGATAGTATCAACGAAAAAGAGTTTGTACCATATGTAAAACCAGAACACAAAACAAATGAAGAACTTTCCTCAGATTCTCTTGACTTAGACCAACCAGAAAATAAACCTGATCCCCAAGTTCTTCCTGAAGCAAAACCTGAACACAATTCAAATGCAGAACTTTCCTCAGATTCTCTTGACTTAGACCAACCAGAGTATAAACCTGAACCTCAAGTTCTTCCTGAAGCGAAACCTGAACACAATGCAAATGAAGAACTTTCCTCGGAATCTCTCGACTTAGGCCAACCAGAGTATAAACCTGAACCTCAAGTTCTTCCTGAAGCGAAACCTGAACACAATGCAAATGAAGAACTTTCCTCGGATTCTCTCGACTTAGGCCAACCAGAGTATAAACCCGATCCCGAAGTTCTTCCTGAAGCGAAACCTGAACACAATGCAAATGAAGAACTTTCCTCGGATTCTCTCGACTTAGGCCCACCAGATGATAAAAATAACGAACCTTACTCAAACGCAGCCAACAAAAATCCTGTCAATAATCATCAAAGCGCATCCGATGAGTCATCATCCTCATTTGAAGCGGAACCAGAACCAATAAACCAGCCTAGGCTCCAACAAGTGGTTCCCGTCTCCCCACACGGTTTATTCTCGTCATCCGATGATGAAGACATACATGTTATAAACCCAATACCACCTGTTCTATCTCAGCCCTCCCTAATCATCCCCAAACCAGCATCAATAGGATTCCCCCAAGGATGGTTTACATTCCAAATAACCGACGTTCCGCAAATTGATGACAGTCAGTTTGACGTAATCCTCGCTCAGAATTTCTCAGAAGAAGGGTTACTAACCAATGCAAAAAAGTAACGGAAATATTACAAAAGGCGATCAGATTTCATATAAAAATTTTAATTTAAGAACCCGAAGAATAATTGCCTGAAAATATAATTTTTCATATGAAACTTTACCTCGAAGTCTACAAATGCGACTTCGTGTATGATAGTAAGAAACCTTTTCGGCCTGTTTTTCTTTCATTTTGCCTCAATCCACATGGTAATATTGTTCGGACTAAGCCTTGTGAGACCGAACCTGTTGGATTTCGGAAACAGCTTGTAAAGTTTGATTTTTCTCCAGAATCATGCTCTAATGTGAAGATATGTTTGTTTCAATCGAATTCTAATGACAAACCTACTTTGCTGGCCCATTTAGTGCTTTCGATCCCTACAATGCCTTTGAACCGTCGGACAAATTCTAAATTTACCGCTATTCCAGAAAAGATAATGAAAGAACCGCCCAAAATATTTATCAAAATTCAGCTCTCTGACGATGACACTCCTCCATTCAAAGCAATGAAAGGAGATTTTGTTGGAAGCACTCAAAAGATGATATCTCTTACTGAAAGCAGCTATTATGAAGGTAGTGCAAGTTCAGATGATATCCACAGTCAGAATTGTCCATTTTTTTCTCTCATGGCTCATCATATGACATCCGGTAGAGCTCTTCATAGATCCAATTTTTACCAACAAAAACAAATGAATTGCAAAAATAGATTTCCCAATTCGAATTCAATTCATCAAAAGGAGGAGTTTATGTATCATGTCGAATTTGATGGACCAAATGACTTTTGCAGCAGCAGGAGGTATATGGAAGAGAAGATTTCATCAGAAATTGAGCCCCTATTGAGAGTTTAGTAATTTGGAATAAAAGTTATTATTGTTTGAATATATGAATTCTAAGACAGTCTTCAGATTGTCTAAGTTCTTTTTTGCTATTCTTTGGATTGGACTGTCTGATTTAATCACAGGAACAGATAATCGAAATGCGCTTACTCCAATTCGCGGTGAGATGCTCAATCCTGATGATTTAATGGTAAACAATGCTTGGAGATAGTTCAACGAAATTCCACATTTCTTACTGATTTGGTTGAGGAAAGCTACTTGACAATCATACTCATCGGATAGTTTTTCATTTACAGAAACATGCGATATTGGTTCATCATCATTAGTGGTATTGTGATTTATCAAGTCAATAATGATTGGGGTGTTCAAAGATATATTGGCTAATTTCAGAAATGTTTGTAGGTGTTGGCCATGAGAGTCCAAGTTATTATCATTAAACATACATAGAATCCTTGTATTTGAATCAGATTTTGAGGATAAAAAAGCATCTAATGCACAATAGACAGATGATCTGCCTTTTACATATGGACCACAAATACTTCCTCCAATTTCTTTAGTTTTAGAGGCCCCTGTTACATATATTTGCGATGAACAAATATCATCATTATTATTTAATAAAAAGCTATTATTCCCACAAAATGCTTTTAAATCAGAAACTTTCTCTATTCTACTGGATTTATAATCATCTTTACTTGCTATTATAGAAGCTATTCCGGTTTGAGAATCGTATTCATAGATTCTATTTTCCTTAGTTGTATAATATCCAGAGAACCTAAGATCAGTATTAAAAAATGAGTTTATATCAACGCTTCCGACTTCTAAAAGGGAAATAAAATGCTTGTTTCCTAAAACTTCTAGTTTATGATTAGTCATGAAACCGACGTGATCCATCTGCGAAGTAATAACGACAGAATCTTTGGTATCTTTCTTATCATATACAATAATGGAATAATTACTGGTAATAAAATACCCCATATTGGGGATTGACTTATTATCCAGAAAAATCTCATTAAATCCTTTCAAATCTAAAATATTCCGAATTTTCTTACTGAATATATATGGATTCGGTGTCGAATCCATGAAATCGCAAATTGGGAAACGAGAATTAATCATATAATTTTGTCCCAAAGCTTAAATATTAAATATGTTTAATATGATAAATCATATATCAAAACAATATGATCATAATTAGAGAATTTTTTGGAAATTTAAACGAATTAGATGCGTTCTGAGGGAGATCTTGTCAAAAGTCTTCTTGACACAACAATCGAAATCTCAAAGAGAAATCCCGAAAATGAAAAAAAAATATACCAATCTTTAGAGTCTTTGCTTCGCCACTTGCAAGACATTATGTACGAAAAAGTTGTACCAACAATTGAAAGCCAAAATGCAACGAAAGAAATATCTAATGTAAAAAGGAAATCGATTTCGAACCAATCTAAAGAAGAATCAAAACAATTTCGTCATCAATTGGAAACAATTACTAATAGGAAACTTTCATTGCCAAATATGGTAAATATCGCTCTTAAAATTGGACCTAAACATGGTTTGTTCATATTAAGGAAAGAAAGAAGAAGTAAAGTCCTAATTGGGCTTTGGTTTAAGGCACATTTCAGGGTTTTAGAAGAAGATATTAGGGCTATGATGAATGAAAATGGATTTAACGAACCATAAATTGTTTTTTAGTATTTTAAATGAACGGGATTTGATTTTACCGTTCACCAAAAGTTTTTGATTATTTTGGACATGAACATTGGGAATGGATACGACTTATTTGGTTGAGTTTGTGTTTCTTTTCCAATCTTGGGGAAAATTGAAATAAAGAATTATGATCATCTGGTGTACAAACTGCAAAAAAGCTTCGTTTTGATCATTTTCGATATACAAAAAACTCGTTTGATAATCAACATCATGTTATCCCTTTCCAACTAAGTATACATGTAAGTATGACAAGAAAGAACAGTGGTACACAGAATTCTTTTTCAAGATTTACATAACATCTTTCATTGAGAACTTTTTTAGATCGATTGGATCTTCCAAATCGAATGTAGCTCATTTTCTTCAGTAGAAATCCAATCATTCACAAATGAAAGTTCGAAATAATCCCATAAATCCTCTAAAAATTTAAATTTTTATGAAAGAGATTAGATTTTATGGTTCACCAAATGATTTTGATTCTTTTAATCATGAACATTGGGAAATGAATACGACTTATTTGGTTGAGTTTTTCAAGGATTGTTTAGTTCCTGTCACTGTACTATCATCAACTGATTCGAACTTTGATCATTTGGTTGAGGGGATAATAGATGGTAAAGAAATGGCGATTGATTTTGAATGGAAACCAGATATGGGTGGGTCTAATAACCCTATTTCTGTATTTCAGGTTGGTTCGTCAAAAGGTGTTTTAGTTATATTGGACCATTCTGAAAAGGTTTTTGAATTTCTATTGAAATATAAGTTTTTTGGCAAAGGGATGAGTTGTGATTTCCAAAAGCTTGAATCAATGTTTCATCATAAATTTGAAATTAATGATATTCAGGAAACCATCCTCATTCCTCATAAACTTCCGCTTAATTTCAACGGAATGGTGAAAAAAATAGTTGGTTTACCTGTAACTCAGTTTAAAGATGAAAGAGTATCAAGATCTGATTGGACTGCAAGGCCTTTAACAGTTACCCAAGTTCTTTATGCCGCATTTGATGTAGTTGCCCTTTACAAATGCTATCAAACGCTAATCAATGGCTTTGTATTTGAAACCAACAATGAGAGTATTGAGGATAAAAAAGGTAAGAAAAAGACCGAAAAATCAGTTCGTCTCCTTCATCCTAGATTTTCAACTGATGTTGAATATATTAGCATTGTATCTCTCCTCAATCATTTTCAGAGGAATGAATACCACAATGATTTAAATGATTTTTCTTGCAAGCATAGTCTTTTAAGATACTTGAGATCAACAGGAAGAATTAATGGCTTGGATTGTTCAATCTGTCATGTCTCATTTAGTGATGAAGAAACAATGTTAAATCATGCATGGATGAATCATCATTGCTTCACAATTAATGTTTATTTTCCAGCACAAACAGACATATACAGGACTCATTGTCTGAAAGAATTAGGGTTTGCCAATGAAAATGTTTTAACATCGAAAGATAATCTCCAAGTTGTATGCAAAATTTGTAATAAATCTTGTCAAAACTATCATGTTGGGCATACCCATTGTAGGTTAGAGCACAAATCCCTGATTAGTGAATTTGAAATACCATGCATTCTTGATCTAACATATAATCTCCTGTTAAAGCGATTCATGGTTAGTAACTCTCCGGTTTTTGAGTGTCATGTTTGCAGAATCGTATTTGATTCAGAAGAAGAACTCAAGTCTCACTCATGGGATGCTCATGGAAACGATGTAATCAGTTTATGGAAGCATCATCCAATAAATTATTCTCAAGAAACATACAACTTATCAAGAGAATTGGGGTTGGCTGCTCTCTTTAATACTGATTTTGCTGAGCTTTTTCAAGGAATTATTGCCTGTTCAATGTGCAAAATTGGATTTGATACTCCAGATGAATTATTCATTCATCTTTTTCACAGACACACATCGGTAAAAGTTATTTCTGCTTCAGAAATGCATCAATGGCCTTTTTCTGTCCGTAATACTCCTCAAGAGATTCAAAAGAATATAAAGCGATTATGCGGTAACAAAGCATTGACTCTATTAACTACAATGAACCTGATAGCTGATGGCACATGTAAAGAATGTGGCTTTATTACTAATGATGAATCCAGTCTAATTGATCATATTATTAATCAACACATGATACTAACATTTGTGCCTGTGCCTATCCCCCCATTTGAATAAAGTTTACTTTATGTTGAATCAAATTGGAGATCAAAAAATAGTTTTTGTCCGTGAAAACGCTAATGAGATTGATCTTTATAAGAAAAACCAAGAATTCTTTAGCAAAATTATGGCTATGGTTGATTCATCTCTTGAAAAAAGCTTTGAGAAACTAAGCAAAGATATTTGCTCTGTATTAACCGAGAAAATCAATCCAACTGTTAAGACTGAAAATAAAAAAGTCATGCAAACCAAGAAAAAGGTCAAAGAGAATAAGAAAACGACTTCTAATGGTTAAACCCTTTCTTGGCATCTATATGATCTTTTTGTTGTTTAGAGATGAATTCTTTAGTAAAATGATGTCATAATTGATTTTTAAAATAGATAATGGAGGTTGAAAAAATGATTGATGAATTAAGAAACCTATTCTATGAATCAGAGCAATATTTGGAACTTATCGAAATGGAACAACATTTAATTTCTTGCTTAAATGCAAAAGATCCTGTCATGTTAGAAAAAATGGATTTTGGAAAACAAAACACGGTAAATATTGAAGAAATTCTCGATGATAAAATTACCAATTTACTCGAAAAAATCAATATTGTCGAAAGGCTTACTAAAAACCAAGATACTCTTTCTGATTTGGAATCAGAAAACAACGAATTGGTACATAAACTTAACTCTACATTGGATAAAATACTCACTTATTCTGATATTGAGCTAGTGAAACTTAGATCAATGAAACAAAATGCATCTTTCCAAAAAAAATGAATTAGATATCGAAATGTAATTTATTTACTTCAGCCTCAATTTAACTATGAAAGTGTTTTTCAAAAACCTGAATCATTTTACAAATAAGAGATTATTTGTTTTTGAAAGGTTTTCAGAGATAATATTGAAAAAAACATTTTATTTTCAAAACAATCAAATTTCAATAATGGGTTTATTCTTTGAAGAGGAATGTTTGATTGTAATCTATTCAATCTAGATAGTAAATAACAGATAACACAATATGAAACCTGATTCTACATCAATGACCACCACCAACTTTGTTGCTTCATCTTTAGGATCTTTGGATCTGTCTACGAAGTTCATGGGCATGATTGAGCTTTCGCCGTATAAAATGATCAGAAACCAACTTTTTTTGCTCTTTGATTACATTGAATCCGTTACAGTTCCTAGGTTTGGTCTGCATAGCTTTATTAGCTTGTGGAGAATAATTCAATTCCTCGGCCCTGCTTTATGTGCTGGCTTTTTTTCTGTATGGGGGAAAAACACTTTGATGAGTTCTACCATGGATGTGACATCTGTTTTGTACCATATTATCCCCGTAAGCTATAGGCAATACATTGATATTTATTTCTGTTTTTCTTTTTCTGCAATTTTCTTTATTGTTTATGGATTTGTTGTAATATCAGGGTGGAATTACCACAAAGAAGCAAAACTACCGAAGTATGTTCCATCTTTTTTATCTTTTTTCTTTGGATCCTTTGGCTATATCCTCCCGCCCATTGCTGCGCAGTTCATTTCCGAAATGATTGGAAGGATGATTCAAAATCCTGCACAGAATTATAATACAATGAATGTAATGGCAATTATAGTAGCTTCAATTACCATATTGGTTTTTATATGGTTTTTTGTTTCCATTTATTCCATCTCTCTGACCTTTAGACCAGATTCTTTGATGGCAGCAGTCCCCACTTCTCAAATCAACATCATGATTCTTACTCTTATAATTACCATATTATTAGGTATTGCGTCATATATGACACTTTATATCAGGCTTTCACTAATAATAATATCAATAGCACTTTATTTATTGAGTTTTTCTTTGTTAACCAAGAATGGTGGTTTTATTTCTTTGAAACATGAAAGATGGATTAAATCTTGCTCGATGACTGGTGTATTTTCTTTGAGTTTGATATGCTTTCATGAGTTCATGGTACTGAGAGGTACTGAACTATTCATCGTTGTACTTTCTGGTTTTTTTGCTGTGTCAATTATGATTAACAACGCACTGATGAATAAAAGAAGGAACAATAATATGATGATACTTGACAGAATTGATGAAAATACGGATGGTATCGATTCATTCTCGTCTATTAATGATTTTTGCAGAGTCCTCTTAGACGGATTCTCAAATGCCCATCCTGTCTGCATTTCTTGGACAATTCTTAAAGCTGCGATTGAAAAGTGGACGAATTCCACAATCCTTTGGGTCATATATGCTAAATTTTTGGCTATTTACCCAGAAGAAACAATTCAATTAGAATGGATATCTAATGGAATGGCAAAAAACAAGCTTAAAGGATCTTTATCAAAGCATATCCGATTTCAGATAGTAGCTATCCTTAGACAAAGAGAAACGAACTTGATTCCCGAATTAAAATCAAAATTAGACAAAATAAGTAAGCAAACTCAAGCAACAAAGCATAAAGTTAGATATATCTGGGATTTAATAATACAAGGTAATATAAGGGAATTAGAATCTGCAATTCAGAGAGCCAATGATGCTTGTGAAAGTTGTGAGGCAGATTTTCAGCACTTAATTAGACAGTTTCCCAACAGCCGATTTGTTGCTAGAGCATATGGGAGATTTTTGAGAGATGTTGTAGCTGATCATGCTGGACACCGAATATGGGCACATAACGTCTCCCTCTTGCAAAGAGGGATACCAGTTATTAGTGACCAGGCACACAGTTTTGGACTGAGGGCATTTCCCTTGTTGCCCAAGGTTTTGCATAAAAATAACCCACGAATACAAGCTCAGCCAGCTATTACTGACGATACATTGACCCAAGATATTGAAACAGATGATGATCAATCTGCAATAGATGCTGAACTTAGAATGAATGTCCGCAATAGTATCAATAAGCTAGAAATATCATCTTATAGTAATTCTAGATGTGTAAGAGTTTTAATTCTGTTTCTATTGTTTTTTGTTCCTGTCGTTTTCATGTGTTTTTATATACCATATTTTATCACCGATATTTCAACTCCATTGGAATTTATGAATCATATCTCATCTATCCGAACTGGGATTTTTCAAACACTTGGTGTATTACATCACTTATTAATGGAAACTTTTGGACTATTTAATAGTCCTCAGCTGTTTGCTGAGAGTGCTTCGATTGGATTTGGAAACACAAGTTCCACAAGAGATCAACTTGTATTTCTAACTCAAGGCTTGACAACAAATGCTAGAACATTATCAGAAATCATGTCATTTCATGCTGATAATGTTTATATGAACCAAGTACGTTCGCTTTTATTTCATGATTCAATCAATTTTACTTATAAAACGGATAAATCGAATGAAGAGTATTATTCATTAGTATCTGGCCAATCAGCGATAATGGATTTCATCGTTAATATTCAATCATTGTTGAAGGCATCATCATTAACAAATGAAACATTGTATAAAAAAGAGATTCATATTCTATATCATAATATTGATGGATTATCTGATGATTTAAGCAAAGCCCTTTCATATGCTAGAGAATATATCAATCATTCTGAAGGAGCAGTAGAGCAAATAATGATTTACATAATTTATTCTGCAAGCTTATTTATATTTATCATCAATCTTTTGGTATGTACGTGGATCAATAAAACTATATCAAGGGATAAAATGATGATTTATAAATGTATTGCCTCACTTCCAAAAAACGTTGTATCTAGGGTTGCTGATGGATTTAAGGTACTCAAAGCACAAGAAGACGAAGAATTAAAAACTAGTCATACCCATGATGATGAATTAAACAAACAAGAAGAGAATATGCTAAAAATATTTGCCACGTCTGCTGACCATTCAGGATCAAAAACAACGGATACGATTACTATTATTATTGATTGTCTATTTATTACTATCCTTCATATTGGTTGTGTTATTCTACTTTGCTATTATGTTCAAACCATTGGTCGTCAGCTTAGGGATGCAGCACCTCATGTTGACTATATTATGGCTGCTTATGCTTATGATTTTGCTAGTATTATGATGTTGAATTTATTAATTGGTGATTCTGATGGGTACCATATTCCTGGATATGATTTTGATCATTTGTCTGATTTTGTCCTTCAATGGCAAGCAAAAGGGATTATATACTATCACACAATGCTTTTTGGCGACATCTCACTTGATGCTGTTCCTTTTTCATCTCTTGATCATTCACTATCTTTGGACACAAGCATTCATAATTGTGATAATATAATTACATCCCCAAATTCAACACATGAGGTTTATGAATGCTGGGATCCTGATTTATTAGCAACCTTTGTTCAACTTGAAACACGAGCAATTCTCCATATGATTACACATACAAATGTTTCTGTAATGGGAAATGATACGAGACTTGATCATTTATGGCATATTCACCAAAAACACTTATACGATTATTATTATCTTCCTTTGTTTACCAATATTGTACCTAGTGTGAAGCAGATGATGAAGAATAATATGAACACCAATATAATATTGGCAGTTTTCTTGTTCGTTATGGGGCTTATTGTTGAAGTATCACTGATTATTGCATTGACTGAATCTGAACAAAGGCAAAAATTTGCACTACGTTTATTACTTCATTGCCCTGGTAATATTGTCTTATCAAATCCACACATATCTAGAATATTAAGTGGGAATTTCACAGACAGGCATGTCGATCAAACAACACGTGATGCAGAGTTTTATGATTCCCTTGTTGAGGGTATGCCAGATGCTGTTATTACCTCAGATATCAATGGTACAATAATATCGGTGAATGCTGCAACGCATAGAATATGTGGTGTATCAAATTCTCAACTGATTGGAAGCAAGTTATCTGATTTTGGTCAAAAATTTAAGGATTCAAACCCTTTCGATTTGTTTAATGATCGCCAAATCACAAGCACTGTTGATTTTGAGAAAAAATTGCTTTTTATTAGACCAGATGGAGGAGAAATTTTCGCAGATACTATTCTTGCTGTTTTAGGTGAAACAATAATGGTTTCAATTCGTGATGAATCACAAACTGCAACATTTAATAAGTTAATAGCTGATGAAAAGAATAAAAGTGATCAATTATTGGCCTCAATTCTTCCAGCTAAATTGGTTTCAAGAGTCCAACTTGGTGAAAAGAACATTTCTTTTGCAGTTCAAAGTGCCACAATTGTATTTATTGATATTGTATCATTCACCCCTTGGTGTGGCTCTCTGCCTGCAAATCAAGTAATGTCAACATTGAACTTATTATTTAAAGAATTTGATCAGTTAGTTGCTAACCATCCTACCATGACCAAAATTAAATGTATTGGTGACTGTTATATGGCTGCAGGGGGGATTTTTTCTGAAGTTAACCAACCATCTCTTCATGCCAAAGATTGTGTGGAATTCGGATTAGAAGCTATTGAAGCAATTGGTAGAATTAATCAAAAGATTGGACAAAATCTTATGATCAGAGTTGGTATTAATACTGGTGGACCTATTGTTGCAGGTGTTTTAGGTACGGAGAAACCAACTTTTGAGATTATTGGTTCTGCTATTGTGATGGCACAGCAAATGGAGCATCATGGAGTTCCAATGAACGTTCATATCTCTAGATCTGTATATGAGCTTATTTATGGTGGATCATTTGACGTAAAAGAAAGAGGAGATGTCCATATAAAGAATGGGTCTGTAGTAACATATCTCATTAAGTGCAAGAAATAAATATGTTTATTCGGTATTTTGAGCTGATTTCGACAAAGATAACTCTAAATAATATGTTTGATCATGTACCTTCCACTCTTCTATTGTTCTCTCTGATATAAGTGGGAGATTTGGGATTTTAATAGCAATTGTATCATAAGGAATTGCAGCGAACAAAACATATTGGTACCTTGGATCCGGCTCTTCTATTTGTTGTTCGTATGCAGACATTATTCTGTACATAGGGAAAGAGTTCTTTTTGATCTCTTTATAGGTGATTTCAAATAATACTCTTAGTATCCCAAATCTGTTATCCATATGTTTAGAAACCGAGAATTCTGGCTTTCCGAGTGTTTCCCTTTTAATAGTCACTGTTTTCGATGATGGCTGCGAACCCACATGGTTCCCTGATTTCCATGCAGCCTTTTTCGAGTCAATAACAAGCTTTCTTGCCAAATTCCGCTGGTGAACTTTTCCGTATGTGTGAGAAATGTAATTCGCACGAGTTTTATGATGAGTACAGCATAATCGACATTCAATAAATCCATTCTGATTTGTAAAATAGAATTCATCGTTTTTCAGGTCTGTATTTGTTGTCTGGAGCTCTTTAATGCGATTTACTCTATTGATTTTATCCAGCTGAACGCTAAATTCGCCTGAACCTTGTCTTCCACCTGCTTCTTTATCAGCCATAAAATCTAAAAAACATGCTTTTATTGATAGATGAGACAATCATCCTTTCCAATAACATGGGATCTACTGGGAATAATATGTATATCCATAGTAATATTTGAATCACATTTAGCCAAAATCAACAACTACTGATTGATTCAGTAGTATGTGGTCATTAATAACATCTATTCTTTTGCACATCCAATAAATGACTGACACTGAAATGATAGAAATCACTATTATTGTTAATAATAATCCATATTTAAGATCAAACAAGTTTTCCGAGGTTTTTCGTGATGGGACTATAGAAATTCCATTGAAACAACCTAGTACTCTGTATGGAAAAGGAAATAAAATTGGTCCAATGTAGTTGAGTGTCATATCCATGGTAATTAAATCCAGATTATTAATCAGTTGATTGACAATATGTGAGCATTTGATTGTAATATAGGCATTCTCTGAATCACAAATGTTTATAGAATTATTAATAAAGGATGAATTCTCCATTAAAATGTTTGTTTCCCAAATGCAGATCACATTACTGCTTTTCTCTTTCCCAGAAATATTTAGAAATGCTAAAAACTTTGATTTAACCGAACCACAATTCTGAAAAAATACTGTGCTATGCTTTTCAGTCACCAATTCATGAAAAATATCCATTTTTAAATCCCTCACCTCAACGTCATAAAGATTTATGGAATGATCTTTCGTGATATAAGTGCTCGAAACATTATTATTTACAAATTCTAATTCCATAAATCTGAAATGGAGAATTGATCTAGAGTATTTTGAGTCGGAGTCGCATTTAATAATTGAGCAATCAGCGATTCTTGAATAATTGCTAGATAATTTATGGCCAATTGCCACAAAGTTCCCATAAAACCCTTCTTCTACATAGCATTTTGATGAGCAACACCTTATAATCTGTGAACTTCCTGGACCAGCAAAAGCATTAAAATAAATGCATGCACCACTACCTTGAGAAACGCATGAATGAAACCAACATTGAGTAATTACTAAGAAAAAACTAATTGAAAAAACAGAAATAACTCCCCCATTTCCCAAAAAAATGTTACTCCTCTGAAAACCACAATCATGAATTGTTGAATTCCCCTGAATAATATACGAAATAGTGGCATTAGGGCCAAAAAGCATCGAATTAATGCAATTTGTGCTCATAGAACAAATTGAAAGGGCAAATGGGTATAAAAAAACACTATTTGTACGAAATTTTTCTAATAAAAAGAATTTGCCAAAAATTGTGATGAATCATCTCAAAATGAGTCTTGTTTAGTATAGTATTATACAAACAGTATATACTAATAGGAAATTCGAATGAAAAAGAGGCATTATTGGTTTTGTGGCAAACATACAGTCAAAATCCTCAATTGGTGAGATTTCAATTGTGCTTGTGGGGCTTGTTATTATATTGGAGAATGTGGTCTTGCCTCCTAAGTCAAGATACTCTTGAAGGATCCAACATGATGTGATTCTCAATGTACCAGCGTTAGTAGCAAATAGGTATTTTTTGGAATTCTGCATGAAAATGGCACCCTGAAATGTGGTAGTACCCGAAAAATGCCGAACAATGCCCAAACTTTCAAATACCTGTGTGTTGTTGATTATATTGATGCTCTCGTAAGAGATCGAGCCGGAATATGTCTTAATACAAATGTAATTCGTGGCGTGGTTATCACAAAATGAACAAAAACTTGCTCTTCCATTGTTAGCATTGACAATCCGAATTCCGGAATAGAAAGTAAGAACATTTCGAGTGGAATTAAAAGATGATACTTTTTGTACTCCTTGATGAAGCAGAATAGCTGCATATTGAACTGAGGAAGGGTAAAAACATTGTGTAATGGAAGTTAACTGAACTTCATTTTTCCCGCTTGTCCCTGTTTTCAAATATGCAAACTGTCCTGATTCAAATGAATTGCTGTTATCGGGACTAAAATCATAACATTTTGAAGACTTGGTGTTGTATATCACTACTTCGCCGTTCGAAGTTTTAAAACAAATAGCACCACCTGCCTTAATCGCAGAGCAATTATGAAAACTACAAGAAAAAACGACCAATTTTGAATCAATAAAACAAGAAATTGCTCCCCCATTCGTATTCTCAAACAAATCCAGAAAACAAGAATTAGATATGAAAAAATGGCCATTAGAAACATTGATCTTCTTGGATACACCAGTTATTTTAGTGGGAATCTGATCAAAAAACAGAGAATAAACAGTGAGAATGTAAAGCATTTCAAATGTAAAATTATTGTTACAGGTCATTTTCATCGCAAAGACACATGGATATAGGACATAGAGTAACCATGTAATAATAGGGCTTTTTAAGCCAACTGGCCATGTAAATCACTGACATGTTAAGTAAAAATCATAAAATGAAAGGAAGAATCATTGCTCTTTTTGATGTTGATGGCACCTTAACACCTGCAAGACTTCAGGCTAGTGAGGAAACTCACAAATTCCTAAGAGAGTTGCGAGAGAGAATAGATGTTGGTGTAGTTGGTGGGTCAGATTTTCCAAAACAACAAGAACAGCTTGGTGAAAATGTTCTTGATATTGTCGATTATTCATTCAGTGAAAATGGTCTGGTGGCGTATAAAGGAAAGACAAAGATTGGTGAAAACTCCATTAGAGACTATATGTCTCAAAAAGACTACAATGAGTTTGTTAATTTCGTTCTTAAATACATTGTAGATCTTGATATACCAGTTAAATCGGGTACATTTATCGAGTTAAGAACCGGAATGATCAATGTTTCTCCAATTGGTAGAAATTGCACCTATCAACAAAGGCTTGATTTTCTTGAACTTGACAATAAGCTCCACATCAGAGAAAAAATGGTGAATGAGCTGAGAACAAGATTTGCTCACTTAAATCTCACATTTTCAATTGGAGGGCAGATCTCATTCGATGTGTTCCCTAATGGCTGGTCAAAGATATACTGTCTCAAATACTTAGAAGGAAAATATGACGAAATTCACTTCTTCGGAGATAAAACAATGGAGGGAGGAAACGACTACGAAATTTTCAATGATAAAAGGGTAATTGGACATACCGTGATAAACCCGGTTGACACTGAAAAGCAATGTAAAGAGCTTTTCTTCAAATAAACCACTCGCCATTTTATCCTCAGAATGTTTTGTATCTTCTAATTATTGAAATTGAGATATTTTCATTAAGGTCATTGAATTTGTGCCATTAATAATTGAGAGCCCATATACAAAACCGCTGATGGTTGAAAGGAAAGAGGTTTATTTCAGAATTTTTGAACTTTAGGTAAAAATAAAGGAATGTGTTTTACTGAAGATGTTGAGACTCCCTCCCGGATAGAGCATTATGATTTCCGTGGAACTATAGGGAAGGGGTCTTTTTCAGTTGTTAAACTCTTAGTAGATACGATAACGCAGCAACAATTTGCGTGTAAAGTTGTTCCTCGAAACCGGCTTGGGCACGCTAAGCTGGCGTCAAGATTTGAGAATGAAATTCGAATTATTCAACAATTAAGGCATCCGGGGATTGTACAGTTGTATGATTTACTTAAGGATGACAATAATTTTTATATTATAATGGAGCTTTGTACAAATGGTGAATTATTTGAGTATATTTTGGAGAATGAGAGACTATCTGAACTAGAAGCCAAGTATTTCATGAGACAGATTCTTGAAGCCCTTGGATACGTGCATTCTATTGGCATAGTGCACCGAGATATTAAACCCGAGAACATTTTAATGGGAAGCGATGGGAATGTCAAAATATCTGATTTTGGGCTCTCAAGATTTGTGAATTCTGGAGGACTCGCTGACACTCCATGCGGATCGCCATGCTATGCAGCTCCTGAATGTATTGATGGTGGATCATATGATGGAAGGAAAAGTGATATGTGGAGTTGTGGTGTTGTTTGTTATGCCATGATCACTGGACAGCTTCCATGGACAAAAAGAAATCAAACTCAACTATTAGATCAGATTAGACGTGCGGATTTTTCTTTTCCAACATATATTGGAGAACCATGTCGGCGATTTATACATGGTTTGCTTGATCCTAACCCATCTACTAGATTTGATGTTAATAGAGCCCTATTGCAACAATGGATAACAGGAGCCCCATCACATACAATGCAAACAACAGAAAAAAGACTATGTGTAAGTTTAAAACAGGTTGATAAATTTTTCGAAAGGGATAACTCAGAGCTTAGTATAGATGATAGTCCTTTCCATCGGTGCAACTCTGTTGTCGAAGGTCCAATAGAAAATTCAATTAGAACAGAGGCAGATAGGGGCAAGGTTGGAAGCCAAGTGAGACAGACAGCAAGGACAATAGCAAACAGTCTCTTGTTTAAAAGGGTCGGTCCGCTTAAAAAAAGCAGGGAGGTTTTGACAACAAAATGAATGATTTATTTAATCGGTAATTGTTAGAAATTTGCGGTTTGGTCTCTCTTAAGAATGGCATCTCATAAAACTCTAAGAACAAAGCGAATTCTTGCTAAAGCTATAAAACAGAATCGCCCAATGCCACAATTTGTCCGCCAGATGACTGGTGTTCGTCATGTAAGAAATCCAATGACCAGACACTGGAGAAGGAGGAAGCTTAATATTTAAATAAAAACTTAAAGGGATAAAACATTGATGAATTTATATTTTCAGCATGCGCTGCATCCTTTTTCGTCCTCCTCTTTCTTTTGGAATGTTGGTGAAACAAGATTAACTTGACCATACTGTGTCTGGAGTTCTCTCTGAGACCTATAAAAGTCAAGAGCAATTTTTGCGGCGAACTCGAATGCAGCATTGACATTCTCTCCAGTAAGAGCAGAACACCGGAAAAATGTAGCACCAATTGAGTCTGCAAATGTTTTGGCATCTTCTGGAGATATCTTTTCCATCATCTTCAGATCGCTTTTATTACCAATAACAACAATAGGAACACCTGGTGGACCATTTGTCCTCAGCTCATTAACCCAGAAGCGAGCTACTTCAATGGTGGGTAATGATGTGAGGTCAATTACAAGAATTGCCACATGAGATGATCTATAATAAATAGGAGAAATTGTTCGGAACTGTTCTTGGCCAGCTGTATCCCATATGTAAAATTTTATTTTAGTGTCGTCAACAACAATGTCCTTATTAAAACAAGTTGCAGCAATTGTCGGGGCAGAATTCGAATCCCACTCCCCTTTCGCATATCGAGAACATAATGAGGTCTTGCCAACTTTACTTTCACCCAGAAAAACAGATTTGATCGTAATGGTGTTGGATCTTTGGATCATTGTTGGATGCTTCATGTAAATTGAATAAACGATAAAACATTTTTAACAGTCGTTTTCTAGTTCTTATAAGAAAATGCTACCTGGCTAATAGTTACCATTCCATAAGGTGAAGAACATGCGAAAACAGGTAAATTCGGGTGTGAGGCTACAGAGGATTTCTTCAATGTGTCTGGCAAAGTCCAAAGAAGCTCTGATTGTGGGGTAAGGATAACCGGAGGAGACGACTCGGGGGAGAGAATTTGGATTGGAAAGATCTCATGAACAGTGTAATCGAATGGAGTGGGTGATACAAATTTTGATTCTTCAATAGTTGATCTGTTATCATATGTCATTAAATATCCCTTGTCGGTGATGAAATGTACGAGTTTTTGTCCATATCTTGTTCCTGCAATTTTGAATACTGATCCCTTTTCTTTTAATAATTCCTGAAAAACGATTTGACTGCTTCGAATATCATAAGAAAAGAACCCTCCCATATCGTCTCCAAGGTATAATAAGTTATCATCAATACAGCTGATATACATCGATGATAAATTGTGATTTGATATACTTGCTTCAGATACCAGCATTTCCTTTTGGACATCCCAAAGTGTTATTCCTCCATTTGGTATTGATGTTGCTATTCTTGGGCGAGTATTTGATAATGACATCAGTTGTGATTTCGATTCTTTAGACGAAGGATGTGCTGAAAATGATGAAACTATTTCGTAACTCTCTGAGTTTATTAAAGTGACCTTTCCTGATGTTGAGCATGCAGCCAAAACTGGTATATTAGACCATTCGGATGATAACATTTCTGATATCTTGGATTTAAATGAATACTCTTTCTTCCGCTTAAGTTCATCATCGTATAATATTATTTGATCATCCTTAGTAGAAACAGTAATACTCATGCGAGGAACTTGAAAAACAATTTTTTGTGGCTCAACTAGAGCGAAATAGCCATTTTCCACGATTTCGATTCGATTGTTCATCAAATATGGCTCATTTGTATATGCCATTGGGGTGTTTTTCACCATAGAATTTGAGTCTGTATATGATGATATATCCCATTTCATGGTTTTTTCTAGTCTCGAAAGAGATGCCTCAAACAATGCAACTGATGTTGGACAGCGAAGTTCGTAATCAGATTCGGTTTGTGATAGTTCAATTTGACACAAATATCTATATACTTGATCTGCCAGTATCTTCACACTCTCATGAGAGTCTTGCCTAAGCAATGATATTAAAAAGTAGATTGTGTTACGTATATGAGAATCATTTGAATCTTGGAGGAAAGTATATTCAACAAATATTGCAATTTTCATAAAACTTGAGAGTAAAGATGAAACGGAAACGCTTTGTTGAAATATATAAGTAAAAACAGAGTCGAATGATTGATAAGACAACATTGATTTGGACTCTTTCCTTTCAATTATCAATTGTTTTTGGAAAATCCATGCGAATTTTGCTATGAAAAGAAGTAGTTCATATCTTACAATCGCAGACATATCACATAAGCAAACTGAAGTAATTACAAAAAGTTGTTTCGATAATGTGATATCTTGGTCACTAATATATGATGATAATGCAGAAACTGCACTAGCCCTACATGATGGATTTGGATGAATAAGAAAACAAGAAATTTGGATATGAATATAAGTTGGAACAAATAGCTTAGGGTCTGCGGATGTTATACTATTAATTCTGTTCAAAAATATTAAAACCCACTCTATATAAGGACTGTGAGGTTGGAGTAATTGCTGTTTAGCTGATTCATAAAAGGTTTTACTTGAACATGCACTCTCTAAAGACTGCATTTGCTCGGCTAGAATTGAACAAATTGCAGCTAATAAAGATCTGGTTTGAGATGATAGTTCAGGATTGAATAACAAAAATGGAAGCTTTGTCACATCAAGTTCACGCCTGATATCATAAATAAACGATGGATCTTTTCTAAGTAAAGCAAAAACAATATAACATAATGAATGGTATTCTCCTTCTTCAAGAGTCATATCAAATAACTTGGTAAAAAACGAATGAAAGATGATAACTTTTGACGCAATTTGATAATTGGTGTTTCCTTTGGAGATATAATTTGCAAGCAAAGAGAATATTCTCTTTCCTGTAAATAGTTCGGAAAATGGGGCATGTGTTGCAGCAGTAACAAGATGGCTTGCAATCTGATTTCTTGTCTCAAGGGCATTTTCAAAACTGAGAACTGCGTGATTATAATAATCAAAACCAAATGGTTTTCTGATTGGAACCAATGATGTTATCCACATTGAAACTTCACTTTGCCATCTTTGCCAAAAAGGATGAACAGCCATGGAAGGAAGAGATGGATATGAAGTTGGATGAACATTATATGGTGCCAGTAGAAACTGGGCCAAAACAAATCTTTGAAATAGCATTGATATCATCCTGTCACTTCGGAAAAGCTTTTTAAAAAGAGGACGATCCAAAAAATCAGAAACAATAGAATCTATTAATGAGGTTAGAATGGAGTGAAATGCTTCTTGATCCTGTGATCTTTCAAGCAAAAGAGTTTCATTAAGTTGATTCATTGGGAAATCTGGATCTGGAAATGTGATATTATAATACTTTACAATATGACAAAGAATTGCTGTTGAAATGGGTGATAAAAGACACGATGAAAGGAAATCTTTGGGAAGCCTGGGGTTTTGAGGCAGAACTTCGCCCACTGATGTGGCACAAAACATAAATAAATCAATGTTATCTGATAAACTTTTTTCTTTGATAAACTTTACAATTTCAGTAATAGCTACACCTGCATTGTTACAATCGAACAAATAGCATGAAGGTTGGCCAATGATGTCACACAATTCACCAAAAGGCAAGATAAAACTAGATTTAGGTGTGATGAAATCGATTCCTTTGTTAGAAATATCGGGATATCCATATCCAATATAATGGAACATCAATCTTCCTCGAGGATACTCAGCACGGGAAGACTTAATCGAATATATTTTTTCAACATTTGGGCATAAAAAAAAAGAAAACAGTATATGTTGCCTCAAATTATAATATAGAGGCTTATAGCAAGATTGGACAGATGTAGCAAACTCTGACAAAGGCAATGTGTTAATATTGTTCCAAGCAAATATAAGGGGTTTCTCTGATAAAAAAGAAGATTTATAATTAGGAAAACATGATGGTCTCGAACATATCAGAATTACCGACTGGGTTGATTCGATAAACTCATTAACTATTTCAGTTTTGGGCTTTTTTGCTGATTCAAAATAGACTTTCATACTACTAATTCCTTTAAAGGATGAAGAATCAGAATCGAATTCGGTAACAACAGATTCGAGGTTCTTTGAGATAAAATACATATAAGGCTTATCTAAATCAAAAGACCCTTTTTTTCGAGGTTCCTTTGTACTCGATCCTCCTTTATGCAAAATATCATCAGAGTATTCCCCATCCGAATACTCGTTTGGTAAAATCATGTTCTTGTTTTTGTATTATGTTACCCCTAATATTACCCTAAAGGCTTTTTGGACCATTTTTCATAGATGAACTCCTTATATTCTTGAGATTGGAATACGATTGATATTTCTCTTGTCGACTATTTATAGAGTGTGTTAATACCTATATAATGAATAAGTTATTTTCCAAAAAAAATTATGGCAATTCTCTAAAAATGTTACTCATAAATTTATTATTGAAAACGCATTTATTGTCACAGAGGACAAGTTTCAAAATCCCAAATAATAAAAAATGATTCAAGTTATTTTGAACCAACTTTTCTATGGAAAAGCTACTCAATTTCAGATTTTGTTGATTTATGATACCAATAAAAACATACAATTTGAAATGAAAGTCATTTACACTTGAATAAAGTTTGAATTCATGTAAAAAATTGTGTTTCTCCATGTTGAATCATCATCTATATGTGTTTTTATATCCCGATTTTCCTTAACATCTCCATGAATATCATTCTTGAGTTGTAGATATTTCTCACAATGGTTTCATTTGACATAGAGAAACAATTTTTTATTTTAAAAAACTCATAATTATTGGAATGAGGTTTTATGCTCAATGGTAGAGCATGGATATAATCATTATGACAACACAACTTGTTATTTATAATAATTGTGTCCAAGTATTTGACTTGTAATCAAAACATTTATATCCAGAAGTTGGTTCGATTCCAACGGGCCTCAATTATTTTTCTTGGCTCTTCTTTCCCAAATTTATGTTAACAAATTGAATCACTTTAAATTTTGGCATTTTATCTAAACAAATCAAAGAAATTTTAACCTTCTCAAACATTTCTTTTTGAATCACTCTTAACAACAGGAAATATAATGGTCTGGAAAAATTGGATGAATAGTGTCCCGAATTTGCATAAGGGCAAATAATATGAAAAGATATTATGAGTTGGTTAATGGTACCAGTGACTATTAATGGCCTCCATGATTTTCATAAACATTTTGATGTCTAATACATATCTTTATTTCACATTTTTGGATATCTAACTCATGTCCGATTGGTTTATTGGACTAGTGCTGCTCATTCTTACCGATGTGTTATCGTTGAAATTCGAGCAAACAACCGATTGTCTTAATCGATAAAACCATTTTTGAAGAGATGACCTGTTAGGTGCCTCCAAAAAGATCCTAGATACCCCTTTGATAATCTCTGGTCGTCTTTTCATAAACTTCACATATTGTATTTCGTTTCTTCCTCCATCAATAAGGATTCGGTTTTTCTCTTCATCAATAATGGTGATTTCGACTGCAACTAGTTGAATCATCCCAAGAGGAGAATCTTGGCAAGAAGGCGTGTTATCTTTGAAATAATACAAACAAGAATTTGCCAACACAAAGAAATGGTTTGTCCAAAAACTTGTCCAAGAGTCTTGCTTTTTTGACAAAAAGCCCGATCTTCTAGGAGCTGCTAATTCCAAAAAAGTTGTTTGCTCGCCATTGAAATTAAAAGCGCGGCTTTTGAGGTCCTGATAAACAGCCAAAAGTTGTGGATCTGTAATAACTGAAGGGGGAAGGGCACCTCTGATGTTTCGAATAAAATCTGGAGCCGTCATTCTCCTTGGAACGGATGGATTATGGAGATCAGTATTGAGCATTATGATAGCGAACGCAAGAATATGCGCTGAATCTGTGTTAAGTGTTGATTCTGGATTCATCTCCAAATAAACTTGAGAAAATCCTGACATTATTCTATCTATTTGTTCAGATTCTACTGGCAAATGCATTGAACCGGATAGAGCAGTTCGCATAGCGGTTAAAAAAGGCCCGTGAAGATCCATTTTCCGGAAATAGCACTTCAGAGCTTCTGTATTCTCGTTTCGGGACAAAAAATCACCGATTTGCTTCCCACCTAAACCAGTGACATTGTGCATAAGCGTTCCTATACTATCGGGCGTGTTTTCCATTTCAAACACCTGAAGAAGAAGCTGAATAGAGTTTTTTCGTTTTGTATTAAATGAATAAACGGCTTCTTGTATCCTCTCTTCCATTTGCATCTCCTGGGATAAGAAAGCAGGAACAATTTCGTCACCCATTTACAAATTCTTTTGGTTGGGATTTTATCGTCCAAATCGGTTTTTAAGAAAGGTCTCAATGGCGATACTTTCGTTAAGTTTACATACGGGAGATAATTTACGTTGTAAATTTGACAAAGTTTTGGAGAAAAGTTTATGGGGTGTTTTATTGGATTATTGGATTTTTGTGAAGCTATCGGTGTTAATGAATTCAATTTCCATTTATGTCAAAAGATAGTATGAAATTGAGAGAGCTCGATGAAAAAGTCATTTATCTCACTTTTAATGTTAGGACAAATCACAAGGACTGCGTCAAACATTAATTATTTGAATTCTATTGATTTTTATGTCAATGGTAAGAGAGTTATTCTTAGTGAAGGTGATTTTAATCCAATGATGAGCATGACCAATTTTCTTAGGTCTGATAAAATGAAACTTAAGGGAACTAAGATTGGATGTGAAGAAGGTGGATGTGGAGCCTGTACAATTCTGGTTTCTTCTCTAGATCCAACAACTGGTGAGATCAAGCACAGATCTGTTAATTCCTGTTTAATGCCACTTGCTCAAGCTCATCATACATCGATAACCACTATTGAAGCTCTAGGATCGCTTCGTGAAGGAATTCATCCGATTCAGCAATCGATAGTTGCCCATCATGCTACACAATGTGGTTTTTGCACTCCTGGTTTCGTTATGAATGCATATGCTCTGCTTTTGGATAATCCAAATCCTAAGACAAAGGAGATTGAAGAGCATTTTGATGGAAATCTTTGTAGATGCACTGGATACCGTTCAATCATTGATTCTTTTCGTGAATTTAGTTCAGATGTCAAACCTATTGATGAAAAGATTGTGTCACCTTTGAGTTCAAAAGTTAAGGTTCACCAAGATCCTATCATTCCCCATTCAATAAGAACTCCCATATCTCAACCTGTGAGAATTGAAAGCGGTGAAGCTATCTTCTATATTCCCTCAACAATGGAGGAACTTATTCAAATTAAGAAAGAGAATCCAAAGGCTAAAATTGTTGTAGGAAATAGTGAGATTGGAATTGAAGTGAAGAATCAAGGTGCTAAAGGCGTTTATATTTCTGCTGCTCACGTTAATGATTTGATATCGATTGATATCAAGGATGGAAAGCTTATTTTCGGTGCTTCAACTCCACTTCAAGACTTAATGATGTTCTGTGAAAAGAAGCAAGCCACTCTACCAGAAGAACAGTGTCGTCTTCTTAAGGAGATAAGGGAGAGGCTTCGTGTTTTCAGCTCAACACAAATTCGTAACACTGCTTCAGTAATCGGAAATATTGCATATGCTGGAGCTGTCACTGATCTTTCAAATTTTTTGCTTGCAAGTGATGCAACATATGATATAATGAATGCTGAAACTCAAACAAAATCTACCGAATCGATTGATGACTTCTTTACTGGATATAGGAAGACAAAACTCAATCCTTCTGATGTGGTTTCCAAGTTTGAAGTTCCATTATTGAAGAAGAATCAGCATTTGTTTGTTTATAAACAAGGTCGCAGGCGTGATGATGATATATGTATTGTATCCGCCACTATTAAGGCAACCATTAATGACCAAACTAACACAATCGAGGATATTAAAATTGCATACAGTGGAATGGCTGCTTTCCCTCAAAGAGCTAAAGGAACCGAAAAATTCTTAATTGGAAAAGAGTTTACATTGGAGAATATTAATTCTGCTTTTGCTCATATACACAAAGATTTGCCTTTGGCTGAAAATGCCCCTGGTGGTAATGTTCAGTTCAGGAAAGAACTTGCAGAATCATTTTTATTCCGATTCTTCCATAGTACTGAAAAAGAGAGGGGAAGACCATATGATGCTTCAGCTTCAGACATTATTGACCGACCTGTTCCTAAGTTTTCAATCAGTGGGTGTGAAAACCCATCATCGAACAAAGGGCATATTGGTAATCCTGTTCATCATAAATCGGCTATTCAACAAACAACAGGTGAGGCTATTTATGTTGATGATATCCCTAATCCTGCTGACTGTTTACATGGCGCCTATGTTATGTCATCTATTCCAGCTGGAAAAATCAAGTCAATTGATTTCTCCAGGGCTCTTAAGCATCCCGGTGTTATTGATGTTGTATCTGCAGAAGATATTCGAGGATTAAACTCGGTTGGAGATGTATGGAAGGATGAACCTGTTTTTGCAGATAAGGAGGTCAGATATGTTGGTCAGCCAATTGCAATGATTCTTGCTGAATCTAATGAAGCTGCATGGGCTGCATCAAAACTTGTAGATATTAAATATGAAGAAACAAGGCCTGTTCTCAGTATTGATCAAGCAGTTGCTGAAAACTCATACTATGATATTGATCATAGCCTTACAAGAGGCGATCCTGAGGCTGCTTTCAAGAAACTTCCTCATGTAATATCAGGAGAATCTTCAGTTGGTGGACAATCGCACTTTTATCTTGAGACTAATGCCTGCCTTGTCGAATATCTTGAAGATGATCATCTTAGAGTCACATCCTCATGCCAAAACCCTACTTTTGGTCAAATGGAAATTGCCAGGGTAAATAATCTTCCTGCAAATAAGATTGAATTCCATACAAAGAGAATGGGTGGCGGTTTTGGAGGAAAAGAAACCAGATCTACAACACTGACAAATGCTACCACTGTAGCTGCAATGAAGGTTAAAAGACCAGTTAGGCTATCTTTGGATAGGCAAACAGATATGGCTATCATTGGTATTCGTCATCCTTGCAAATCCAAGTTTAAGGTTGGTTTTACAAACGATGGTATTGTGAAGGCAGTAGATGTTAATCATTTCTTTGATTGTGGTTGGTCTCTTGACTTAAGCCTTGCAGTTAGTGATAGAGCTCTTTTCCATTCTGATAGTGGGTATTTCATTGAGAATATGCGTACAAAATCTCATCTTTGTAAGACTAACCAAATCACAGGAACTGCTTTTAGAGGATTTGGTGGTCCTCAAGGAATGATTGCTATGGAGTCCATAATGGAAGCTGTCGCGAAAGAACTTAAAATGCCTGTTGAACTTGTGAGATGGCGTAATTTGTATCAAGAAGGTCAAATGACTCATTTTAATGTTCCTCTAATTAACTGCAACGTTCAACGTTCATGGAAGCACATTGATGATAAATTCCAAATTACTGAAAAGAGGAAAGCTGTTGAAGAATTCAATAAGGTGAATAAGTACAAGAAACGTGGTGTTGCCATTACTCCTCTTAAATTCGGTATTGCTTTCACTCTATCATACCTGAATCAAGGAAATTGTCTCATTCATATCTATAAGGATGGTACTGTTTTACTCTCTCATGGTGGAACCGAAATGGGTCAAGGTCTTCATACAAAAATGTGCCAAATTGTCGCTACTGTTTTAGACATCCCTGTTGATCTTGTGAGAGTCGATGATACATCAACAGATAAATGTGCCAATACTTCACCAACAGCAGCCTCCTCTGGATCTGATCTTAATGGGCATGCTGTATATAATGCAGCAATTCAACTTAAGGAACGTCTACGCAAATTCCGAACTCCAGAAAAATCATGGGCCGATTCTTGCAAAGAAGCATATCAAGCTCGTACTGACCTCTCTGCTCATGGTTATTATTCAATGTCTGATGTTAGCTTTGACTGGAATAAGCGTCAAGGAAACCCATTCCAATATTATACATATGGTGCCTCGGCAGCAGAAGTAGAAATTGACTTATTAACTGGCGATCATCAAGTACTTAGGTGTGATGCTGTTTTCGATGTTGGTGATTCCTTAAACCCAGGTATTGATGTTGGGCAGCTTGAGGGTGCTTTCATGCAAGGGTATGGTTGGCTTACAATGGAAGAGTTCATTAGAGGTGACTTCGAGAAGAACAAATGGGTGAAACCAGGAAAGGTCCATACAAATGGTCCTGGATTTTACAAGGTGCCTGGTATGAATGATGTTCCAATCAACTTCAATGTTGGTTTCTTGCCAAACTCTGGTAACTCAATAGGAATATTCTCATCTAAAGCAATTGGTGAGCCACCATTCCTATTAGCAAATTCAATTGGATTTGCTATAGTTGATGCCATAAAGGCTGCTAGAAAGGAGCATGGGCTTAATCCAGAATTCCAAATCGATATGCCAATGTCAGCACCAAGAATCAGAAACTTGGTTGGAACTAAGATGAATGGAAAATAAACTAGTTCAATTACACTTTACTTTTTTTCTTCTCCAATTCTTTGAAAAATCTCCAATAAACTAGGAGGAATAGTAATTGGCTCTGATAAAGGCACACATTTAAGCTCCTTAACAGGACGGATCTGAAAGTTGGATTTCTTAACTGGTTTCATATCCTTTTCATCTCTATTCATCCGATTAATCCACATTTTCTGTCTGAAATCACACATACTTTGAACACGTGATACGGATATAGTTGGAGAGACACAAATAGATGGTTTTGACAACAATAAAATTTGAGATTCTGCTTTTAGCGCCTGCTCTCTTGTCATTGACCCGCCTTTAGATTCTAAAAAAGACTGAATTGCTGTTGATGTCAGATGCAGAACAATGAAACACCTGAGGGGATACTCTACACGGTAATCAGTACATAAAACTAAAATCTTCCCACTCTCCCATCCATTGAACCGCATCATTTCCAATGTAGCATAGAGATCTGGAGAAACAACTCCTGTTTCAAGGCATTCAAACAATGAAAAGTGATTAAATGAATACTGAAGCTGAAGAGTTTCCCTCTCTGGTATTGAGATGGTAAAATAATCATTAAAAAAAGAAAAAAACAGACCCGCTTGATTCTCGGAAAAACAATTTTCTGCTGGAGTGAGAGGATCGAATTTTCTATCATATAATTTCGAAATATTTAAAACGAGTCTCGATCGATAAGAATCAACAATAGTTTTAGAAATAAAACCATTACCATTAATACAATTTAATAATACGTTTCTCATGATTTCTTGTTCAATTTCTCCGCTAGATAATCCCAATGTTGCTCTAACTGCCCTCTTTGAAAAAAATGTCTGCGATTCATTATCTATCTTTTTATTAGGGCACACAAAACATAACTTTCTTCGTATCATTTAACCGATTATTTATTACTCGATTGAGATTTACCAAAACTGGTAATTTTTACACAAGAGCACAAGTTTATTTAATCACATCTGACTAAAGGGTAAAAAAATACCCTTAATGGTGAGACACATTGATGAAAAGCAAAATTTTGAAATCTCTCTATTCTCCTATTTCTGAAGAACATGAAAAGGCTCTTATCGGTGATAATCTTAATGATATTCCAATATGCATAAATCCCTTTGAATATGTTGGCCTTGGGGAATTTTTACCAGAACAGCAAAAACTTGTTCCAACATTTCTTGAACTTGAGCGAACGCCTCATACAACTTCCCTTAGGCCAATATTTGATGTATTTAGTGGAGATATTCTTGAATACGTCGACGTTCCCATTGAGGCTGTCAGTCAGAGTTCAGGTGATGCAGATATGTTTGGTATTGTGGGGCCTGAAGTATCGTTAAAATTTAAGAATTTGAGAAAAGATCAAGAAAAGACCGATTTTGGTCCTTTCTTAGAACCCCTCAACTCTGGTATTGGGCTTCTGTCTTCACCCATGCAATCTGAGTCTATTGACGAGACCAATAGTCTTGTATCACTGCCTGATGCACCTGAGTTTACTCCCACAAGAATTCAGCCGGATACTTTTGAGTCTGAACAAGATTTGAGTACTTCCAAAGCTATCTTTGATGAATATTCTATTGATACTTTTGATATTGATGTACCTAATCCTGCGATGAAATTCACTTTCAAGCTTGATGCTTTTCAGATTCGCTCAGTCTATAGGCTTGAAAGAAATGAAATTGTTTTCGTATCTGCTCCAACAGCTTCCGGCAAAACATTTGTTGCTCAATACGCTATTGCTTTATCTAGGAGCAGAAAAATGAAATCTATTTACACGTCACCGATTAAAGCGCTATCTAATCAGAAGTTTCGAGATTTCAAACAATGTTTTGGCGATGTTGGTATTATTACCGGGGATGTTACAATCAATAGAGAAGCATCTATTCTCATTATGACAACCGAGATTTTAAGATCAATGCTTTACAAAGGATCTGATCTACTGAGAGATGTTGACAGTGTGGTTTTTGATGAATGTCATTATATTTCTGATAGCGAAAGAGGTGTTGTTTGGGAAGAATCGATTATTTTAATGCCACCACATGTTAACATGGTTTTCTTATCGGCTACTATCCCTAATTCAATGGAGATTGCTAGCTGGATTGCCAAAACTAAGAATAAAGATGTTTATATTCAGTATCACAAGGAAAGGCCAGTGCCTCTAGTTAATTGCGTCTATTCTAACAAAAAAGTGTATGAACTAATGGGAAGCGATAAGGTATTTAAAGATAAAGAATTTTCAACCGCTCAAAAAAGTTTTGGTGGTTCTGAAAATCAAAATGTTTTGTTCCGTAAGGAATTTTGGAAAAGTATTATCAAAACCTTCAAAAGTGCCGATTTATTACCTTGTTTAATGTTTTCCTTCTCGAAAAAGAATTGTGAGAGATTTGCTGAATTTGCTAAGGATGATGATTTGATTAACAAAGAAGAAAAAATGCACATCCTTCGGTTTTTTGAATCTTCGATAAAGAAAATTCGTCCTGAGGATCGTCAATTACCCCAAGTTAAAATGATTAAAGATTTATTATCGTGTGGAATTGGTGTTCACCATGGAGGAATGCTTCCCATTTTGAAAGAGATAGTTGAGATTCTATTAGCAGAAGGGTATGTGAAGTTTTTATTTTGTACTTCAACTTTTGCTATGGGAATTAATGTTCCTGCGAGATCTTGTGCTTTTACCTCGCTTGAAAAGTTTAATGGCAAAGATTTTGTTCTCTTAACCCCAACAGAATATGTTCAAATGAGTGGAAGAGCAGGAAGACGCGGGCTTGATACGAAAGGAAATGCTATTTTGATCATTTCAAATGAATTTCCTCCTAAAGAATTCCTGAAAAATGTATTTAGAGGAGATGTTGAACAACTTTCAAGCCAGTTTCAGGTGACTTTTAAAATGGTATTAAGTTTATTGAGAATTCAGAGCATAAGTTTGACAGAGATTTTAAGAAGAAGTTTATCAGCAAATGCAGTACAAAGCCAAATACCAAGACTACAAATTGAGAGAGAAAAAGCACTTAAATCTATTGAAAACGAAAAGCTTTATGATTGTATTGTTAAAGCCCAAATAAACCCTCGGAGCAAAGTTTTGTTAGGTGATATTGAAGATATTGACCATGTTGGATCGAATTTTTCCTATATTGTAAATACTTTAAAGAGCCTCTCATCAAGCATCATTACTGCTTATGAAAACAATGGAAAAAGCAAGCTTAAAATATCCTCCGATTATTTCTATGTCGTTTTAAAGCCACACCCAATTTTAGTTTATAGTCCAGTCCCAAGTAATAACGACTCAATTACATTTAAGAATTTCAATTCACATGATAGTGTTAATATTGCCCATAATATTTTAAAGCAAGGTGGCCTTCTAGCAGTGTTCTCAAAAGATGATTTGAAAAATAGCTATGTTCCAATTTCCAAACTTTTTAATATTAATTCTGGGAAAACTTTATCGGAAAACGAAGCAAAACATAGAGAGTATACAAACCTTATGATTGAATCTGCTTGTTTTCAATGCACAAAAATTTCTGATCATTTTAGGGAATCAAACACAAGACAAAAACTATATAGAACCATTAAAGAAATAGATGATCAGATGAAAGATGAAAGTCTTCATTTTAAGCCCATGCTTGATAGTACATTATCATTTTTGAAACGCTACAACTATATTACTGATGATAATGTATTGTTGTTGAAAGGAAGAGCAGCTGTTGAACTTGGATCTTGCGATCTTATTATTGCAACAGAACTTTTAGTCAATAATTATTATGATAAGCTGTCTATAGAAGAAATTGCAGGCCTTGTTTCGATGTTTTCTATCCGTAAAAGTTCTGAGAAAGATATCCCTGAAATGGCTATAGGTGATCCTTTGTTTATTGAAAAATATAAATACGCTTCCGAAATTGCAAATCAAGCGTATAATGATTTGATTGAACATAGAATCGAGGTTGAAGATGATTATGTTAAAACAAGCGTCAACCCTATTGCCATTCAATCCGTTTATCGATGGGCAAAGGGGGCGCCTTTTTGCGAAATAATGAACAAAGGAAGTGATTTTGCTGAAGGCGATTTTGTTAGGTTTGTTCATTGCACAAACGAAATTCTTCAGTCATACTCTAGAGCTGCTCGTGTAATTGGTAATGAAGAACTATCCAAAAAATTTGAGGCTGCTTCTGTGTGTATCAAACGAGATATCATATTTGCTGGAAGTCTATATTTCGATTAAACAACGAAATTCACATATTATTTATTTGAGTTAACTTTGATTCGGAAACCTTTATTGTATCAGCAAAACTTTTAGACCCTTTCCCAATTACAAACACATTATCAGAGATCTTGGTGGCCGAAAGTTTTTTCATTAACCTTGAAAGTTCACCGCGCATTCTTAATATTTCTTCAGATAATTCTTGATTCGACATTTGGTCTGAGGGCTTATTGCTAAACGAAAAGTCCTCACTTTTCACTATCTCGGTAGATTTTTTGATAATTGCTGGAATTGGTCTGGGAGCGTAGTGTTTTTCCTGGTATTGAAATCTTCCATCATTTATCAAATGACTACTTTGCTTTTTGTGCAAATCTCTCATTAAAATGGATGCATCGATCAATGATTTTGATTGTACACTATTTGGATTACTCTTCATCTTATATAATGGTGTAGAATTCTTTGATGAAGGGTCAAGTAGTAACAGGGTTTTTGCTGTTGGAGAAGATATAATCCGAACTGGAGATGCTTGTATAGATCGTCCTATTATCTTATCAGATCCTCCGAGGGAACTTATTGAGCAGGATACCTCAGACTCAATTTCGTTTTCATCTTTCTGTGCATCCTTAACTAAAAATCCGATTCTAGACATTTCATCTTGAGTGAAATTGCACCCACTCACATCAAATATCCTTATTTTTCTGTATATTTGCTCATTAAGAGGTTTCCGCTCAATGAATTGAATGATGCTTGGATAACATAAACTTGATATATTGCATGAGGTAAAGGATACTTCAATAAATTGGTATGGCGTGATTTTAGACAAAAAATTACAAAAAATATCCTGATTAATACTAGTATTCTTAAAACGAATTCTTTCAAGAGATTTTGACTTGCTAATTGCATGAAACAATGATCGTTGATGATGTTCTGGAATATCTATTGAGTCAAAAAACAAAGCACTCAAAGAATTATCCATTGGTAAAACAGTCACAAGTATTTTCACTAGATAAACAATATATTTTGGGTTTTTTGCAGCAATGGACTCTTCAAAAACACTTTCATCGCTTTTCGAGTTCATAAATGTAACTCCATCAATCCTTTTCAGCAAATAATTTGGAAGTGTATTAAAAAATGAAACATAATTCTCACTACTAATACTCGAAAAGTTAAAATAAGAGCGTTGACCATCACTATTCCCGATTCTGTTCATTGCATCGGTGGAAAAGACTTTGGTGCTCATAAACGTCTGTAAACCGTTTATAAATGGAACCGATCAAGGTTGTTGTTGTAGGAGACGGAGCCGTTGGAAAAACCTGCTTACTTCTTAGCTTTTCCCAGAATAGATTTCCATCTTCGTATGTTCCTACAATATTTGATACCATTTCGACAGGAATAAACGTTGAGAATAAAGAGTATACCCTTGATTTATGGGACACAGCTGGTCAGGATGATTATGAGCGCCTTAGACCGCTCTCTTATCCGAACACAAATGTGTTTATAGTTTGTTTTTCTCTGGTTTCTCCAACATCATATGAAAACGTTCTCACCAAATGGAAGTCAGAAATCTTTGAATTTTGTCCAAACGCAAAAATAGTTCTGTGTGGAACAAAATCTGATCTCCGTGATGAGTTTGACTCCATCCCCAATGACCAAAAGGACCCTACATGGAAACCAATAAGCACTGATAAAGGAATGAAGGCCGCAAGTAAAATTGGAGCGTTCAAATACCTCGAGTGTTCCGCATTTAAAGCAAAGGGTATCAAAGAGGTCTTCGAGGCGGCAGTTTTATCCACCCTGGCAACAGAAAAGAAAAAATGTAGGATATAACGACTGTAATAACCAAAAAATCGTCTTTTTTATTTGTAAATATATCAAATATTTTACAAATTCTATTTCTGACTTCAATTATTCATAAAAACGGTGGGTAAGGAATGAAATTTCAATTAAAAGTGGGATTTGTGTCAGTTACTTTATAATTTTTATGGTTTTGTTACTACTTTTACCTCTAGTATTATCTGCGAATGATCCTTATGAAGCCGAATTCCAGACATACTTGGTTAAAGGGGCATTTAATCCGCGACTTCATGTTCCTGCTGCCCGGTTCCAGAATAGTACCACAATTTCTTCAACAACAATGAAAAAGGGTAAGAGAGACCAGTATTCGTATTTTAGGTGTGTGGTTGAGCTTACCAAGGTTACATTTAGTGAATGCTTTGCATACGGTGCTGGTTATACCTTTGGTTCTGGTGGTGGTCTATATTTATCAGCCTCAAACCTTGCTGCTTCTCAATGCACATTTACAAAAAATAAGGCATTGATTGCAGGTGCTATTTCATCGGTCGCTGGAGACCTTATGATCAGTGGAAATAGTATTTTTTCAAGCAATGTTGCTTTCAAGAAAGCTGGTGCTATTTCTGTTACTTACTCTGAATTCGGTCTTTATACTGAGATTGATAACGTTAACCCTACTGGAATCACTCCCCAAGAGCCCTCTGTTTCCATTGTGGATACCAGTTTTATGAACAACTCCTGCCAAGAATTTTGTGGAGCGCTTCTTATCTCCAGAGCTCGTGATGCAACAATCAGTAATACTCTGTTTTCTGGAAACCAGGCAGGTAACGCTGCCGGTGCTCTTTGGACCTCTCAAACCAACTTAGTAATTAGTTCAAGTTTCTTCTATGAGAACGTTTGCGGTAGACCATTCTTCAGGGCCGATAATACCAATAATAGGTTTAAGGCGAAGGAATCCCAGCGTAACGCTCCATATCGAGGTGGTGGTGCAATTCTGTTCGAAATGCCAAATATTGAAAATTCTGGTGAGCTTACACTTACTACAATCTCATGCTGTTTTGCTGGAAATGGATTTATACAAACTTATACATATGAAAACATCAGCAAAGGTCTCGATATTTATTTCCTATTTGGTAATCGCACACTTGATGCAACAAAAACTAGTGCTGCAAATTCTCTGTGGGTTTCCAGCGGAGATTATTTCAAGACTGAAACAAAAGAAGAAGCCATTGGATACTTGGGAGGCACTTACATACTTTATGAAACAGATACTCAATATGGTTATAATAACACTGATGCTAAATGCGAAGGATTCCCAACTACTCAAACATTTACTTTAGCACCAACTGCCACAATTTATGTGTTTACTCCAGCCGAAACACCCACTGGCCCCAGTGAAGAAGAAGAACCTGAACCAACACCAGCGCCTTCAATCCTACCTCAGCCAACTTCCATTAAAAGTGAGATTTCCATTATTCCTCCTCGAACAAATATTCCACCAACCGCTATTCCTGTTCCGACATTCCCTCCCGCTACTATTAACCCAGGCAGCCCAATTCCAACCAATCAAGCTACTATGGCAATTACCCCTGAAATGACATTCGCAGATACTCCAAAAATCAGTCCTGAAAATACTCCTGAGGCAACCCCAGTTCTTACACCATTCCAATCTCCAGAAGAAACAATCGCTAGAACACCAGATATCTCTCCTGAAGTAACTCCTGCAACCACACCTAAAATTACTGGGTTGTCTGCCGAGCCAACTCTGGAGCTCACACCAACTCATGAACCAACAAGAGCTCCTACTCCAGCATCAACTCCAAATGAATCCCCAGTGAATACTTTGCCAATGACATTGATTGAAACCTTAGCCTTTACACCCCACATCACACCAGACTTGACACCCATTCAAACAATTGGAGAAACATTATCACAGTCACCTATTCCTACTTTTGAAATGACTCCTCTATTAACTCCAATTAATACTCTGAAGCCAACAATTTCTCACACTCTTCCTGCTTCATATGATGGAACACCAATCATCACTCCAGAAATCACCCCCATAATGACTCTAGATGTATCCCCTGTGGAAACCAATGTTGAGACACCAATGATTACCAATGATCTCACCCCAATAGAAACAAACGTTGAGACACCACAAGAAACTCCTGAAAACACTCCAATAATCAGTGAAATTGAAACACCTGAGTTAACTATTGCTCAAACCCATATTGAAACACCTGAGTTAACTATTGCTCAAACCCATATTGAAACACCTTTCATTTCCCCTGTTGATACAATAGCAGTCACTCCTGAAGGCACAGTATCAATGACAAAAGAAAGGACAATGCCACCACGTACTGTTCTTTCTGATCAAACAATTGTTTATACCCATACAAGATCCATTATATTTTCTGCTTCACAGACTCAAATTGAAACATCATCGAGTTTTATCACCAACATTTCAACAATATCAAATGATCAAACAATCATTATTACCATCATAACATATACGGGGGATATAACCAATGTTATTAGTCAATATCCATCTCTTACAGACTTACCGGTCAGCTATTTCATTGAAGCCAGTACCCTATCTGAATCAACAGATGGTATGTCCCTTGGTCTTCTCATAGCCATTATTGTTGGTGCTCTCTTATTGATCTTATTGGCTGCTGGGCTTATCTGGTTCTTCATTTTCGCCGAACGAGAAGACTCTTCATCACCATCTTGCGCTGAAATGGAAGAAGAAACAGTTATTCAGGTCATTGACTCAATGTCAGCTCCAATCACCAATGATAACCCATTGTGGACAACTTCCGTTATGGGTGATACTGACGATCCATTCCGTGATGATTTCGAAGAAGACGGTGCTGAATTCCTCACCCTTCAACCAGATATGCGTTGATAAACAGTGAAATTTCCAATCCTAACTTTTTTACTCATCTGTTGGGATGATGGCAGCAGTGGCAATACCGCAGCGGTTGCTCTTGTTCCTGATCATCCTGACATAACCTTGTTCACCCCATGTGGTATCCCAAGAGTTACGAACGATCCAGAAATCAACACCATTCTCAGAACCGTAACCAACGCAACCAACTGCATGATCAAGCCATGTGGAGGAGCACTTTGGTTCATCATAAATACCAGTCTTGTAGCTGTGGAATGAAGCTTGACCAGCATCAATGCAAATTGAAGCAGGACCATATTGAGCAATCTTTTCCTTAAGATCGTTTTCATCTTGAGCCTTAATGCGGATAATTCCAGTAACCTTTGTAACACCCTTGTTTGAATCGAACTTGCATGGCTTGTCTTCAGCAACGTATGGATAATCGGCTTCAGTCATGAACATACCCTTTTGCTTTGTGATAACGTAGTTGTAAGTGCGGTCTGGCCAGCCACCATTGCAACCATAGCAAGCAGTGCAGCAATCAACCATGTTGGATTCAGAAAGGGAAATAAGTTCGCCCTTCTTGATGAACCATTGGGATTCTTGAGCTTGGATAACAGAGAAAGCCCAGCAGCTACCACAGTGAGCTTGATTCTTGATTGGGCAAACAGCACCCTTGTCACGCCAGTCAAAAGAAGCTGGAGCCTTGAAACCAGTGGATGGTGTAGCTTCGAAAGCAGATGGTTGGCGGGCACCAAGAAGTGAACGGTATTCAGCAGGAGTTAAATGAGAAAGGTGGTTAAGACCAAGCTTGAAAGTGCTTTGGCCAGCATTGTGCTCTTGAATATGACGGATATGGCTTAAGAAAATACCAAGGCGGAGAGCATACTCATCACCAGTGAAGAAAACACCAAAATCACGCATGTACTGAACAAACGACCTCTCCTCATGGGCATGAATAAGAGGTGCCGACAGGGATGATGCAACAAAGATTGCAAACATTTAAATGTCGGTTGGCGCATTCTCAATATTGTGTTAAAATGTGTTTTTAGTGAAGTGAAGTGAAACTGGATAAATGACACTTTTGCACTTTTATCGTTCATGGGGTAAATATCCCTTGATTAAAGATTCGTTATTTTTGATGTCTCGCAATCCTGGGAAAACTGAGGAAGGCGTTGTTGCTGATGGTAAAAAAAAGGACGCAGAACTCTCTAAATCGTCGCCAGTTAAGGTTGATAATGTCAGTACGAAGAAAGATGGGGAGATGATTAAGTCTGGGCCTACGAAAAAGGAGAATGAGCTGAGGAAATCTACTGCCAAGTCTGTGAGTGAGCAGCCCATACGCCAGCCCAAACTAAATCAGCGGGAAATGGATAGCTCCAGTTACAGATTATCTCGAATTCCGCAGAAATTTTCGATGAACAAAATAGCCAAATCTGATGCTTCTCAGAGCTTTGCTGTTGGTTTTTACAGCAACAATCCAGATGCTCAGATAGATACTCGGCCTCCACAAGAAAAACTGCAGAGCGTTGAAGAGAGAATTGCCAATGAACCCGACCTTGATGAAAATGATCGCTTCGATTTGCTCATTCAGAAAAAAGCTTTGAGGCTTTTAGTTTATGGAGAAAACTCGAGAGAAGCTGTTCAATCTCTAGTTGAAATTGCAAACTTTTACACCCAACAGAATCATCCAGAGAGCTCTCTTCGTCATTTAAACAAAGCACACCAAACATCCAAAGGAATTCTACTCAGTGCGGATGATTCAATGCGTCTGGGTCTTGAGACTGCTTGCGCTTATATGGCTATTAAGACTCCAAATAGGGCTGAAAGCGCAAAGAATCTTATTAATGCTGAAAAATCATTAATGCCCCATGCACACACACTCTCGGAAGATTCTTTGTTATGTTATCGAAGAGACACTGTAATTGCAGATATCTTGTTCAAGAAGCAAAAGTATGTAGAGTCACTTGAGTTCTTTGATCATGCTATATTTTTGTTCGAAGATTCTCACGAAGGAACAAAAACCCAAGAACTTGCAGAATTATACATTGTTGCAGCGCAGGCCGCTAAGAAAGGAGATCAGGCATCTAAAGCTCTTCAATACTATCAATCTGCACATGCTTTGTACCTAGAACTTAAGATGGATGAAAACGCCAAAAAGATCGAAGAAATTATTCAAAGAGCTCCACAACAACCAGTACAAGAGGATCCAAATCTCGCTCCAAAGGCCGAATAAATAACATTTTCAGTTATTTCTTTAATGCCACCCAGGCAAACCAAATTCGACTTTCCAGATACTCATGCTGGTAAAATTACGGCATTTTGTATTGGAAATCGATCTGGTAAGGTTTTTGCAACTGGTGGCGATGATGGAATGGTTTATCTATGGTCGATATTCGAAACAGAGCCCAAAGTCTCGATTGGTCCATTTTTTCATTCTATTTCAATTTGCAAATTTGATAGAAGCGAAGAATTCCTCTTATTAGGAACAAGTGGTGGGAAGATTTGTGTTGTTGATATTGATAAAGAAGTGTATATTTTTGAAGATCAGTTAGAATCTGTTTCTATTACTTGTGGATTATTTTTAAATAGATTATCAAATATTATTGCTGTTGGTGATTCAAAGGGTAAAGTATCTGTGTATAATACCACAAATCATAGTTTGTTAAAACAAATTATTGCTCACATTGGGCCAGTCAATGATATTCAAATTTATCCTCAAGGAAATGCACTCGGATCATGTGGTAATGATAAAACTATTAAGCTATATGATATATATAACTATGATCCTGTAGGTGTAATAAGGTCATTTACTGATTCTGTATTGTGTTTGGCTTTTCATCCATATGAAAAGTTTCTTGCTTCTTGTTCGGCGGATATGTCCATTTCTATATATGATTTAAGTCGTTCTTTGCAAATATCCAATTGTTACATGATTGGAAAATCAACGCCCAGTTCAATGTGTTTCTCAAATGATGGAGGCTGTATAGCTATATCATCTAACTGTGCTTTTAGTGTATATCAGGCGTCTGATACCGCTTTTTCTGATCACTATCCATTCGAATCAAATGATATTCAAACAATGGCACTATTTTCTACAGGAATTAGCTTTATTAAGTGTTTTGATAATGTATTGTCTTATATTATGTTCAAATCTGAAGATTTTCCAGTTCTGAGAAGAAAGAAAGAGGTGGAGAAGCCAAAGCCTAGTCCTGCTCCATATCAGTTTATAAATAGAGAAAAATCGGTTCCTGTGCATATTTTTGATCCAGGGGCACTTCCAACAGAGAAACCAATACCAGCTCGAAAAATGCAGGCCCACTTGAATGCCAAATTTCTTGCGGAAATCCAACTAAACAAGAAACCAATTCCAACCGAAGTGAAAGACCCCGGGTTATACAAAGCATTTAAGAATGATCGAACCACCTATTTAAATATGCTAGCCACCAGATTAGCAAATGTCAATCGAATTAGAGATATTATCAAGCAGAAAGGAACGGATACCGCACTTGCTGAGATTGCTTCAACAGGAGAATCCACATCAGAAATTATTGGATTGTTGCATGGAAGATCAGATTCCATTCGCTTAGATAATGCTGAAAGTTTATTGAAAATATCAAAAAATGCTTTATCAAATGGAGATAAAACTGTCATCACACTCATTAAGGATGTTATTGATTTTGTAGCACCCCTGGTCAGAATTGCCCTTACAGAACCTAAATCAATAGCCATACTTGGTGCTGCTCATGGCTTATCCTCATACATCAAAGAAATCGCTGGGGAAGATACTCATTGGTCTCAGGATGCAAAAGAATTGATTAGTAATTTTTCAGAATTCTTCAACTAAATAAATGTATATTATACTATAAAGGTGTTATTATGGCTTTACAAAATGATCGTTTGTTAAAAACTTGGGTTCAAATTTTACATTGTAAAATAATTTAATCGTTCGATTGGGATAATTTTCCCTTTAAGATCAGCCCACTTTTACAAATGGGCTTTCTCACTGATATATCACCATACAACATGGCCGGTAGTGGTATTGGTTTGTGTGTTGGACTTGCTGCAGGTGGTGCAGCATGGGGTATATGGACTTGTGGTACTTCTATGGCAGGTACTGCTGGTATTTCTGGAAAGATTTCAATGAGAGACATTATGAACTTAATTCTTTGCGAGGTTATCGCTATCTACGGTTTGATTATGGCTCTTGTTTTAAATGGTAGATTTGAAACAGCAGTTTTGCCATTTACACATCAACAGTATCATGCTGGCTACGCAATATTCTTTGCGGGTATTATTCAAGGAGCGTGCAGTTTCAGCGCTGGTATTGCCATCGGAGTTGTTGGGTCAGCAATTTCTGTTGTTTGCCATCGTGATCCAGAACTTTTCTTCAAATTATTAATTGTTCAGATTTTCTCCGAGCTTATTGGTATCATGGGATTGCTTGTTTGCCTTCTTACATCAATGCATGCTCACTTTTAAGCTGTCTAAAGCTCACATTTTAATATTTTTATGTTATATAAGGGTATCACCAATAGTCCAAAGCTTTCCCAAGAAAAGAAATGTGAATGTGATGATGATATGGATGAGGCCATTCTATCGAATTTGTTGGAAAATATTTCGCTTCTTGAAGATGCAATTATGAAATCTGATGAAATTAAGTTACGAAACGCTTTTCATTACTTTTTTGATGAATCAAACACATTTATTCTAGAAATTTTTGAAAATTTTGTTACAAGTAACTTCTTTGAGAAACTGATAATGGTTTTTAACTATGATCAGTTTATATGCGAAGGATTAAAATTAATTAGTTGCTTTTCTGTTCAATTTATCTCGAAAATAAGTTCTCAGACTGTTGAAAGAATTCTTATTCCAAGAGTTTTGTCATTTCTGCTTAACGATATTGATGAGCAATGCATTAAATATTGTTTATTTATTATCAAGACCATCACACTGGCTGAAATCTACAGAAGCTCTCGAAGTATTAATGCTTTGTTGTTATGTTCAATCTCTCAATGTCTGAAGAATGATGAAGCAATATCAATATGGGCTCAATGTCTTTATCTTGTATCAAAGAATGAAATTAATATAGAAGAGTCTCAAACAATTGTTCATACGTTAATATCAATACATAATTTGTTAGTTGATCTGAAAGAAAAACTAATTATGTGTTATATATCATGGATACTTATATATCTTGTTGATAAGAATGTGTTTCCATTTGAACAATTTGCAAATAGTCAATTGCCTTCTCTAATATGTCAATGGAAATCTCGTGATAATCCTGATTCGATAATGCTTATTGGTAAGCTTATTGATAAAGATGAATGGCCATTATACTTTAGGGATGATTTTTTCGTCAAACAAATGATTGAAACAACTAGCCCTGAAGTCTTTGATGCTTTGGCATTAATTGAGTGTAATTTAATCTCGGAATCAACAGCTCATACCAAAAAACTATTGAAAGGAGATAGCATTGCCAAACTTGTTGACAAGTTCAATGGATCTACTCAGGTATTCAAATCATGCATATCAGAAGTTTTCTCTTATATTATTGGATCAGAAAAAGATTGTTCCTACAAAATGTATGAGCTCGGTGTAATGAAAGTCTTTATTGAGTCACTTGAATCCGACTGGTCTGACATCTCAATACATGCTTTGGATTCTATTATTCAGATTCATTCTGTTATTTTGGGTTCTCGTTTAATTGATGAATTCTTAAACTTAATTAATGAGGAAAAAATAACTGAAAAATTGGAAAAACTTGTTAGCTCAGATAACCCTGATCTTTCTGAACTGGCACAGTTTTACATCAGTGAGTATTTATCGTTTATGGGATAATTTACCCTCTAATACACGTTTAATGCAACTACCTATTGAAGTTCCTAAAGAGCTACAGAAAAAATTAGCGAAGAATCTCCAAACTTCAGGTTTTTTAAAAAAAATAGAGAGAAAAATCAAGATTGGAATGATGGTCGCTCTTGAGGAAATTCGAGAAGATCCATCAAGTTGTAGTCATCTTGTTAAAAGGCCTCCAAAAACTGTGAATATATATGAGCAAAGAGCTTTACAAACAATTTATAATTTTTTATCAAAAAACCACATGACATATACATTATCTGCACTGATTGAAGAAAGTTGTATTGATAAATCTCCGCAAGAGAGTCCTGATATTTTAGAGCTGATTAGTGAAGCAGAATTGGACATTAACGAAGAAGAATATGTTTTTGAAGAGGAAGAAGAAGAGATCCCTAAATATCAAACCAGACATAGATATTTGGGGGATGAATAAAAATAATTATGTGTGATATGAATTTTTTTCATTGATTGCGTCCCAATTCTTAATTTGTGGCTTTAAATAAGGCAAATTATCGAAAGTAAGAATAGTAAGTTGCCTCTTCGTTGTTAATGGCTGTTGTGTATATGGATTAATCTTTATTTCTGCAATTAACTTAATCCAAGTAGTATAATCAAGCACATATCCATCTGGAGAAAGTGTGGGTATTATCATTGGTTCACATGTCATGGGGTCAACACATCCAGTAATAGGATTTGATAATACATAATCCTTCATATTACTTGGAAAACTAATGCCAACCCTATAAACTTTTTTTTTTTGCAAAAATGAAATTGATGTGGTGTTTAACCGAATATGGCCCATATTAGATGATCCAAGAACATCTTGAGTCACAACTATTCCTTTTTTCAACGAAGTCCCGAATCTCGACATTATTTTGTTATCTGTGCATATTCCTGGTGGAGACTTAAACACTAATTTATCACATTTCATTGACGATTTGTGGCTAATTACATTTTGGATGATTTGACATCGAAATGAAACATTAATAATATTCTTCAAAAACAATATAACATCACAATTTGATTCGAGATAAGCTAGAAAAATGCACAAAGGGTCTTTCATGGGCCATTTTTCAAAAACATATACTTTAATTGAGTTTAATAAATTAACAATTTCTTTCTTTCTATTCTCATCAAAATATAGACATTGAATATTTAATGAAGCCTCCAAATCAGAAAGGGTTAATTCTCTTTCACTTTCCATATCTTCAATGGTTTTGGCTTATGAGTTCTTCAGAATAGATTAATTATGAGAAGGGCGATTAGTCTAGTGGTATGATTCACGCTTAGGGTGCGTGAGGTCCCGGGTTCAATTCCCGGATCGCCCCTTTTTTTTTTTCTTTTTCATGAATAATTTTCATTTTTTTTCTCGCGATTTTACCGGCTTACCATCATCACTATCGGATTCTTCTCTTGATGGCGACTCGATTGATATGAATATCGAAAGAAAATACTCTATGGACGATATTCTTC
>Ga0209639_1000212_pt1 | contig 91980 bp, 63 predicted proteins | sample EPASupsiteHSE605_FD_187268 | JGI IMG/M metagenome (GOLD analysis project Ga0209639, IMG submission 187268) | Bioremediated contaminated groundwater from EPA Superfund site, New Mexico - Sample HSE6-05 (SPAdes) (version 2) | ecosystem: Environmental > Aquatic > Deep subsurface > Groundwater >...
ACATGGCTCAACAAATGGAACATCATGGAGTTCCAATGAAAGTACATATCTCAAGATCAGTCTATGAACTTGTCTATGGAGAGACATTCAAGATCAAAGAACGAGGCAATGTTGAGATCAAAGGAGGCACTGTCGTGACATATCTTGTGAGTAAGTAAATGTTTGGTTCGATACTTTATGACCTGCAAACCTGGTTATATAGGATGGATTTATGATCTTTTTGGGGATTGTATTATTACCGAACGAGATAAGTGGAGTTTTGGAGTTGGAATGCTGTCAAACTCTATCTGGCTTGTTTGTTCTTTGCCCCAGATAATTCATAATTATAAAACAAAGAGAGTTGGCGGATTTAGTCCATTTTATTTTAGTCTTATGTTTATTGCTGATGTTTTTTCCTTATCTGGAGCAGTTATTACTCATGGATTACCCACTCAAATTATTACTGGGTGTATTTATGTGACTCTTGACTGTATTCTTTTATTTCAGTTTACTATATATGGAGGATGGTCGTGTTTTAAAGGAAAATCAATCAAAATACTTGATGATAATGAATTATTGGGGAATATGACTGTTCCATTAATGGTAGCAAGTGCTGCAGCATTTGATTATTCTGTTCCATATCGTGGAAAATTCCTTTTTGGTACAGTGTCAGGATGGATAGGAACAAGCTTATATATTGGATCTAGAATTCTACAGTTTTTGAAGAATATCGAAAGGAAATATATATCAGATTTTAGCCCAGTGTATCTTTTTTTCATTATTACTGCCAATTTAACATATTTTCTTTCTCTATTTATTAGAAGCATTGAACCAGAGTATTTATGGAGACAAACACCCTGGATTGTTGGATCATTCGTACCAATGCTTTTTGATTGCACTACAGCAATCCAAATGTGCTATTATGGAAGAGAGCCTAAAGAAATGTCAGTAGGATCATCTTCCTCACTCGATATTGATTCAAAGCTATCATAGTTTATTATAATTCTCTTGTGTTCTTACCAAATACATAGCCAGTTACTGCATTAATGACTTTGGAAGTGGCAATGAATTGTATATGGTTATAATTCATGTTGGTTGAATCAATATCTTTGCAATAAACAATTGCTTTTTGTTTCTTCTTCCATTTTTCACATGCATATTCTGCTCCCTCTGCATTAACTAAGAAATCTCCATCACCATTTATCCAGGATTCTTCTTGATCCCAGTCTTCAAATTTCATTCCTTTCACCATTCTGAGTCCACTATTGTAGAATATTGCTGAGTTAACATCTATAGCTACTGGTTTTTCATTCAAGTAAACCAATGTTTTGTTAAAGACTTCTATGAACTCAACAGGGATTTTCTTTTGTTCAAGAAGAAGTCTTGGCAAATCAGCAGCTGTATATTTCTCTCCATTGGGCCCAATAGCAAGAGTATCATTCTTAAACACTTTGTAGTTTGGCAAATGCTGATATAATGAAGGTGTTGACTCAATAAACTTGGCCAATGAAGCAGTTGACTTCAATTTAGTAAAAGGCACAAGCTTCTTATATAGAAGAGTAAATGCCATTGATGAACCCCCCCATGTAGGAGCAACAAAAACAGCTTTTGAAACATACTTCTTACGCCATTTTGCATTGGTATGCTTAGTCAGAAACTGATGCAACAAATAAGATCCGTATGAGTGTGATAAAAAGATAACTGGTTCATTATCATTTTTCGTATAAGAATCCTCAACTAGCTTTGTCAAATCTTTCCATAGATATTGGAGTTCAGATATTCCCATTCTCCAATCATATGGAGCGCTAAACAATGAAATAGACTCATTCCATCCTTTCTTTTCCAATTCGTGGATGATTTCATTCCAAAACGGTAGAAAATTGATTCCAACCCAATTGTCCGTTCTATGGGTCAAACCATCAAGTGTTCCAAAGTTATGAATCTCAGCATTAACACCTTTTGGCTGCCTTATCACCTTGGAAACATTATCATACTCCAATGTAAGCCACTCTAAAAGACAATCAAGAAGTGGATGAACCGAGTATTGCTTCTTAAGCCATAATGTGGATTCATTAATATTTGACGGGCAATACCAATTGCTAGAAGGTTTAGCAACAGAACCTTTCAACATACTACCAATAATACCAGGTATTATAATCACAGGGTTCCTTGAAAGGCAAATCTTAAATAGCAAAAATATCATTTATTCTTTTTGGCAAATCATTCTAGTATGATTGTTAAATACCAAAAGCACCTGGTATCAAAGAACCTTGATGTAGTTGGGGATTTGGGTGAACGATTAAATAAAGAAAATGCTTGAAGAAATTGATCCAAAAAACCCAGAACAATTCTTCGCCATGTTTAGCAGACTGAAAGAAGAATCTCTGGAAATACAAAGAGAGTTAACAGCAGAGTCAAATAAATGCCAGGTTGATACTGTTGGATTTTTTCAGGATATTGAGAAGGAACAACTGGCTTTGACGAGTTCGCAGAGGAATATTCATAGAGATGTACGAAATGTCGAAGAAAAATGGTCAAATACTGATACTGTGAAGGATAGAAGTGAAAGCTTTGTCCAAGCAACAGCGTTTTTCCAATCTACAGAGAACACAATAAGGCAAATGACCAAGAAAATGAGGTCTTTGGTGGATAAAGTGGCACAACCTCCGACAAAGCAGGTTTTGGGTCCGAGATTAAAAGAATGAGTGAATTTATTGTAAAGAAGAGATTCAAAGTTTAGTTGTTATCAATAACGGCACACAGTAGGTATAAATACAACTTGAACTGCTCGCATATTACTCAGGTAATATATAGATAATGACCAGATCAAAAGTTTAAAATGCTTCCCCAACTTCATGTTATTTTTAAGAATTGCCGCCACAACCAGGTTTTTAATAACCAAAGAACATTTAACCACAATAATGTTCCATGCAAACCTGTAAAAAAGTCCACAATCAAATAAGGTTCTCTTATAAAGGAGATATCCTTGGACTATTAACGAAAAAAATATCCATATTAACGAGTTCTGATTGCGGACAATAAAATTATTTTGTGGACAATTTTTCAAGATTTTTACCACTTGATCATGGCCATTTTTCTTCGCGAAATCAATAGGTTTCATGGAAAAAACATAAATTTATAATTATTGTCTTCTATGTTAATATTAGCTTTATGGGAAATAAGTTGTTCAACGATATCAACATGTCCATTTGATGATGCATAAAGCAATGGTGTACACATGTTTTTTCATCGAAGAAATGGTCATTTGAGTAATTAGGGTTCCATCCAAATTCTATTAGACGTCTACACAAAAATGAGTTTCCATAATATGCCGTGTAGTGAAGTAATGAGTTTTTAAAAATGATGATATATTATTATTATCAAAGACATCCAATTCGTGATATATATACAATAAAAGGCAAAAAGCACGGTTGCCACCCTTTGATGCAGCACAATGAATGGGATAGCGATTAGAGTGAACAAAACGCCATGTATATCTCTTTCATAAGGTGCTTCTTTTATAAGTAAATATAATAATATATCAGCATTTCCAATTTTTGCGGCAAAATGTAATACATTCCAGATGAATTAGAAAGATAACCAAGACTAGTTTTCGATAACAAATTTGCCTTTCTTTTTAAAAGATATTTGACAACATGAAAATGACCATAAATAACGGAATAATGAAGAGGAGTAATACCATTATCAATGTGTATTAATAGTTTGTTGTAGAATCAATATCAGCTCCGCACCTCAATAGTATTTTAATAATGCTGATGTTACCCTTAATTGCAGCAATATGAAGAGCTGTCAGGGATTCTTGATTCAAAGAAATTCATTGTTTTTTGCATTGACATTACAACATTTGTTTTCAAATGCTAACACAATATACACTTGTTCATAAAAAACTGCATAATGAATGGGAGTCCATGAATAAAAATTGGAAATACATTGGAATCACAGCAGTTAATACTAAACTCATTTAGTTGCTTTTTAAAAGCCACAATATTTCCTCTTTGGGCAGCCCTGAATATAGATGAATAATCTTCAATTAATATACAATTATTGGGTAAGCAATTTGTTGCAGCAATGGCAAATGGAGTTTTATTCTTATAAGAATCATATTTTCATCATTCAAAGCCCAAATATCTGCACCATTATCCAGTAAACGTTTTAAAACTTTTTGATTATCAATCTTCGCAGCTATATGAAGTGGTGTGTTTTGTTCTTGTTTCAATAAATGTCGATATCTTTCTGGTTAATATTGATCCCATTGTCAATCAACTTTCTCACTATATTTGACTTTCCATTTGCCACAGAATAGTGTAAAGAATTCCATTACAAACGAATCACCAACTCCTATGATCTATGATATTACATTTGCATCCTCGTGCAAGAAGAAGCTTAACTATTTCCTTGAGACCATTGATACTTGATAACATTAATGGAGTTTTCCCCTTGCAATAAATATAACATTTATGCATTTCAAATCGATAGGAGCTCCATTATCAATAAGTAATTTAAATCCCCTAATATCATTTGTATAAGCAGCAATATGAATTAGCGCCATGTTTTTTATCCAGTCACAATTCTTAAATTTTGGATAAATTTTATCAAGCGGATCTTTATTTAATATTGCATTTTGTATTTCTGCATACAGATCATCATGAAACACCTTATCAAAGATCTTGCTCATCTTTTTGACTTTACAAAAAATGGTCTTTCTCTGAAGACCACATGTATGCACCAACTGTATTGCAAGATATACACTATTGCTCAAACAAGAAAACAAATTTTTATTATAATTCTGTTATAATTTGACAGCGGCATAAATCGGGAACGCCAAGACAAACAAAGATGTTCCAACAATCCATAATGTCTCATCTACAACTCTTTTCACTTTCTCAAATTTGGTTTCTTTCTGGGGGAGTCCTTCAAAGTTCATTTTGGTCAATGAAAACCGATTAAACCGATTATCTAGTATTCAAAAAATTAACAAGTTTATTATTTGTAAATAATTGGCAGAGGGGAATTTTTTGCCTCTGGAAACATATCATCGAACTTTTTGATTACCTGTTGGAGTGAAGGTCGGGTATGTACAGATCTTTGAAGAACGAATTCTATAAACTGAGCTATTTTATCATTGTTTAAAATTAAACAATTTTCTTCTGTGAGAATTGGCTCATTCGGATCAGTTACTCTCATGAAAAAAACACTCCAGTCATTTGATGAGAATAAAAATTTTCCTGTGATTATCTCATATAGCAAACATCCTATGGACCACACATCACTTTGTGGTCCTGCTCCTTGCTGTTTTCTTCGATCATAATTTGGGTTTTCTTGTGTTGAGTTCAGAGCAATCGAGAGCATTTCGGGTGATTTTATCCATTCTGTCCCTTTATTCAATAGAGTATTACAGTTTTTTTCATCTGAGTATCTCATAGATTCGCCAAAATCTGCGAGCGAAGGATAACCTTTAAAGTCTAGCATGATATTATCGCATTTAATATCAAAGTGATTGATTTTTTTATCATGCAATACAGTAGCACACATCAATACCTCATAGTACAAACGAAGGAGTGTTGAAACACTTGGAAATTCTTCAATAAATTGTTTTCTCCATGATTTTAAGGTAAAAGGATAGAATTCCATAACAATATAGTATGAGCTAGTTGTGCAACCATAATCAATTAGCTGTGTTACTCTTCTATCATTTATGCAAGACTCAAGAATAGATACTTCAGTGAAAACCTCAAATAAATGTGGGTTATCATACTCGGATTGGGATTTTTTCAAAATTTTTACAGCTAATTTTCCATTAGGTGATGATACTGACATCACCACACCAAAAGCACCTGAAGCGATATGGGTGCCATTTGAATACTTTTCGGGGTGAAACAAGCATGGCATTGTCAACCGAAGAAGCCTATAATGGTCTTCATTGATACTGTTTTGAGATAAAAATGAAGTTATACGGGGAGAAGACCCTGAATATGACATTTTAGCAGATTTTCTAAGCTTATTGATGTAATCATTTACAATATCTTCTGATTTTGAAGCTTCAATATGCTTCATTAGAGGAAAAAGAACATTGGGTTTCCTATTTATATGTGGAAATGGATCAACAAACCTAACATCAAGTTTCCTCGAATTGGAATCAATAATTATGGAAAATAATAATTCGATTATTTGTATATGTATTAATTTTGACTGATAAACTGGATAAAAAGCCAATTTTTTATCATAAGCAGCATCTACTGGAGTTGGAGATTGAGTTTTATTGTCTTCAAATCCCTGAAAATGAAGTTGTAGTTTTGGATTGTCCAAATTCAGGGACGGAATCGCAGAAGATAGAGACAATGAGGGAATATCTTTATAAGAAAAATTAGTTTGTTGGATTTTCCTTTCAAATATTCTTTTCATATTGGGATTTGTCTCAATATCAATTTGTTTGATAAAGTTTTGGAGGAGATAGGTTGTTTCGATATGTTTAAGAATTTTGTTCCTTCTGATAGTGGAAATAGATGATAAAACAGATAAATAATTTGATAAAAAGGTTTCATGAATTTCATCTTTTGACAGTTCAATAATTGAATAATGATGGAAAATTGAGAAATGCCATATTATTGATTCATCATCAAGAAAACTTAAAGATGCAGTGAGAAAATCTGATGATATCTGAATTATTGAATGAGAAACCAGATAATTCCGTATATAACGGTGTAATATTGAGGTATATTGATTCTGAATTGTAAGATAATTGGAAAACTTTTCAGGACAGTACTTACCAACCAATAATGAACCAACATAAATTATTGGATTCTTTAAACCAGATGGTGATAAGGCTTCATCTTCTATCTGGTGCAATAATGACTCAGATAATAATAAAAGTATACGATTATGAAAAAGATTTAGAGTATCTGTTTCAAAAAACGATGAAAGCACCCCAAGAACAACAACTATCTCATTATTGTTTAAAACAAGTCTATCAGGACAAAAAATATAATTTTTTTCAACAAAATCTATGATAGGTCCTAAAAAGTTACACATATCAGAATAAAGTAATAAATCCCTTATAATCCACAGTATCGTTGGTGCATCATCTTTGATATGTTTATTAAAAAAACTTAATATAATATCAAAGCTAAAAAAATCCACAACCATTCCAATTAATGTATCTCTTGATCCCAAAAAACTATAGTATCTTTGATTATTCGCCATAACATCACTATCATCATAAAACGATAAGTGAAGAATATCATAAAACACATTATAAAGTTGGAGCATCTTATTGAGAACTGAAACCAAATCATTATCAACATATTTATAAATCTCATCAGGTGGATGAGGAATCACAGGATCAGAGATCCCAATTACTGATATTGGTTTGTCAAATGATTTATATAAAAATGCAAACCTGTCAATATACACCGATCCTAATTGTTGTCCAAATGAACATATTTCATTATCAGAATCAATATACTCAGAACCCCTTCTACTCAATGAAGAAAAGGCTCTCCTAGTGCTCCTAGTACCAGGAAGAAAAGATTCGCTCCCGCCGATAGAAGACAAAGATAATGTTGGAATTTGAGATAACTTAATTGTACTTGAGTTGATAATATCTTTTGGAATTAGGGTGACAACCTCCCTCTCATTTTGTCTTTTAATGATGTAAACATAGGATGTAATGTCCTCTATCGATTCTAAAGGAGTTTTGTGAGAAGAATCATCAGATATCAGATTCAAAATATCATTGATTTTAGAAGGAATCCTAGAATTCTTCAGATCAAAGAGTTTGATCTTATTCTCAAGGATATCAATCTTTAAACTCTTATGCTTCTCCTTAAGCTTTGAGACATGTGTATTATTTTGCATATAGTTTCTTATTATTGAACACATTAAATCTTCAATTTTCACCGATACATCAACCATTTTCTTGAGATTCTTGTTCATAACCTTATTATTAACCATAATATTAAAAATCAGTTCAGGGTCATTAGTTCCGAAAATGCTCTTCATTTTTTTCATAACTTTTGGATCAGTTTGCTGCAAAAATCTCGTTAGTGAAAGGGGAGGCAATCCCTTAATCCCATATTTCTTCAAACAACTCATTCTAGTAAATGTATTATCTAATGGGGTACTGATACGCATTGGTTTCTTTTTGATTTTGGGCCCTCTTTGACTTTTTTTATTCTTTAGTATGCCTATAATTCTGTTATAATAATTTTCTGTTGATTCACACATCTGATTTTTCAATTCTATTTCTTCGATTCGAGAATTTAGGTCCCTAATAATACCATTATAGTCAATATCAATGCTAAATTCTTTTTTCTTGGGAAATCTTAGTTTCTCAATCTGTAAATCCGAATTGTATTTCCTCACACTCATCACTTTTCTTTCCATATCATATACTTTCTTCTTAAGAATATCAACTCGAGATTTGTATGATTTTAAATCAGTGTTGTCTAAGAACACAGGTGCCTGAAAAGAAGGATTAAACATCGTTAAACAATTTAATGTCTTTCTCTGTCCGGAAGGGGGTCATTCTAAACCAAAATTCCTTTTGGGATAAAATCAATAGTTTTGAGATTGGTTTTGTTCAAGTTGTACAGAATCTACTCATGGTAGAGAGAACTTATTGGGGATGGGACAAATTTGCTAAAGCAGGCGGCTCTAAAGTTGCATCATATGCACCATTGGTTCTATTTTCTTTGGGAAGGGTCGAACAGGCCAAGCATTTAGCTTTATCGCTTGTTATGTATGCACTGCTGTCAACATTGGGGAAAAAGGGAATAGTGAGAAGGAGACCTGGGAGCTATTCGACTGTTTATGCTCCGAATTGCGCTGTTACATCATCTTTCCCATCAAGACACTCGATCTGTGCAACAGTAATCGGCAATTTTCTACCATTTAAGTGGATATACATATCATTGCTTGTACTTGATAGGATATGTGTAGGAAACCATTTCCTTTCAGATTGCGTTATAGGCGTAGCTATTGGAGAGGCTTCTGTTAAGCTGGCACATTACATTAGCGATCCAAATCTATCCCTTGTGCTCCTTCTTTTGTCACTATACTTATGGAAAGGCTGCGCAAAAATCATTGGTGGATGTCTCCCGATAATCATTTCTACAATCAAACCAAGCCCCATTTCCATTATCCTTGTGCCTGCCAAACACTTTTTTATACTATTTGCCTCAAAGTATATGGACAAGGAAAACAGCTTCAACATGGCTCTAATCGTCCTTTTTGCGACAGGCCTAACTGTATTTTTGATAAGTGTTTTAACTCAAATATTGCTAAGTTTACAAACAACGTTGCACTTTTAGATAAACATTAGAAAAAGTATTTCATGCCAATACTTCTTGGTTTAGTAGCATATGAGCACACCCCAATTGCTTCATTTAACTTATCCGAGCCGAAAGCCAAAGATATTTCCGTTGAACTATTAAAGAAAGCCACATATGATGGCAAAAAGATCTCAATTGAGCAAGGGTCAATTGTTTTCAGTTTAATTTCGGAAACCAGTCGCTCTGCATTTGTTTGTGTTTCCTCTAAGGATGTATCTTTAGAGGCGAGGTTTTTCTTCCTCAGCCAAATGAAGAGCCAGTTTTATGGAAAGTACAGCGATTTCTCATCTTTCTCGGCCAACTCAAAGGATTCTGAATTTGGACCACAAATTAAGAGCCTATTGGAGCAGGTGAATAATCCTACCAATGAGAAGCTTGCCCAAATCAGGAACAACCTTGTTCAAGCGAGTGAAGTCATGACACAGAATCTTCAAGCAGCTCTAGGACGAAGCGAACAATTAGAGAGCCTTGAAAAGAAGGCCGATGGCCTTAAGTCAAATGCCCAGCTTTTCCAAACAGAAGCTGTAAGCATTAAGAGGCATGCATGCTGGGAACACTACAAGTGGTGGGTTATTGGTTCTATTATTCTTTTAATCATCATTCTATTGCTTATCATAATATAGGTTGAATAAAAGGTAATTGGTAAATAACAATTTATTCATTTGGGGATCTGTTAGTCACAGATCTGTTAAGGAATTGCAAGGACATCTCTTCTAACCATTTATCTAAAGAAACCTGATTCTTTAGCAATGTGGTATCAGGGCTGGCTGGAGAAGATAATGATATATAAAAATTAATCAAATCTTCATCAATTTTGTTCCAAAAATACGATTTCAAAGCCTCTGAATCAAAAACCCAGGGTATTGCTTCTTCCATAAACATTTTGACATACTGGATAAAGCTCTCTTTAATCTCATTGCTATTATTACATCTTTTGCAGCTAGATATATCGAAAAAGAATGTATTAGGTACATTTGGAGCATAGAAGACACATTTAGAGTTGATGTGGCAAAGGGAAATATTAAATTTCGCCAAAAGCACAAAAATGTCATAAATATGGAGCAAAATATTATTTGTCTCAAACGAAGACAAACAACCATAAGATCTAATAATCGATTTCAAGTTTTGCCCATTGATATGATGAGATAAAACAATAAACCATTGTCCATCAGGCTCCATGCTATAAGGGTAAATAACCTTTGGGAAGTGATCAGAATTAACATTGCTAAAAACCCACTGTTCAATCTCCTCCTCGGGGTTAAAAGGGAGCTTCTTTATTTGCTTAATCAAACAAGGCTTATTGGTTTCCTGAACAAAACCTTCATATATCATATAATTCTCGTTTTCAATCAAAGAAAAGGTGATAACAACCTTTCCATCTTTGATTAGAACCTCTTTCTGGCTTTCCATTTTATTTTTTTGATCAAAAAAAGTGACATCGAACGATTAGTAAACCAATCTTCACAATCATTTATGAATGAATAAAATAAAAACCCAGAGATGACCTGATGTTTGTTAAGAAAACCCCCACAATCAACTATATTATCTAAACATTATTTACCAAGGGACTTAAAGACACCTTCACCTGTCTTCTTAACCTTAAAAACATGTTAAAAATGAGCAAATATATTCTATAAGAAACGAAACAGAAACGTAGTATATCATTGAAAAATATAAATATTGAAAGAGTCTGTTAAGCAAACGTTTTTTCTCAATTATTTTGTGAAAAAATAATCAATTTATTGTAAAAATGTCCATTTCATGTAACTCACCTATTAGATCCAAGGGATTATTGGAAAAAACAAATTGTGCATGGTTTTTTTCCTATATTTACCTGAATATATTGGAGATGAATCTTCAGTTATCTCGATTTTACACTAATATTGTCTCTCGAATAATAATTCAAGTTTGGGAACCATACAAATATGCCTTCTCCATATATCATATGCTAATAGCACTTATTATGAATATTATTATTTTTAAATTTTCCCAAAACCTAATTATTTTTTTCAAATACCTAGTAATTGAATCAAAAAGAATCCATTCTTATTCTTTTTTCAATATTACAAAACAATTATCATATTTCCTGAATACTTCCCTTATATTCACGAAAAAAGTACTCAAAACTACTCAAAAACTTCATAGAATTTCAAAATATTCACTGATTTTGCCACTGTTTACATTCAGGTTGAATTTTGTTGAAATCATTTGGGGTGTTGGAGTGGGGTGTGTAAGTGAAATCATTCCTCAGGGAAGGTCATATTCGGTTCAAAATATCAATATTTCACACTGTTCCTTCTCAAGATCTTTAGAGTATTCTGGAGATGGGGGTGTAATATATGTTAATGGTGGTTCATACTCAATGAATCTAAATTACTCAATGTTCTATAACTGCGCTTGTTCTAACTATGGAGGAGCAATCTGGTTTATTTCTCCGAATTCTAATTTGAGAATGATATGTGCCAATAGATGTCATGCTACTAATAATAGACATTTTGCTTGTCTTTATTGTTTTCAGATGAATCAGGTTGAATATCTATCAGTATCATATTGCTCTTATACTACATCTGGATCACAGTCGATTGTGTTAGATTCAGGCAATCAGAGAGTTGACAATACAAACAGTTCAATGAACAATGCCAATCAGGTTTCTGGCATTTATTTCTGTTCTCCATCCTCATCCACCAGTTCACACTGCACTTTCTCAAACAATAAGGCATCTACATATAAATGCATTGAAATGTATTCTTCATCAGGAACAATATCAATGTCATTTGCTAACATTGTTCATAACAACAGTCCTGGATATGGTTTGATTTATGTTTGGGGAGAAGGTACAAAAAATATTCTCTATTGCATATTCAAAAATAATACAAACTATTTATTCTATGTAAATCAAGGTTCTCTTGAAGTGTCTCATTCTTTCATTGATCATTCATCATCTTCATTCTCAAATAAATTTGTAGTATCAACTACAAATAATAATTCATTCACTAATACTATCACTTTTCAAATGCAATTCTTCAAATCGCTTCATTGTAATGCTGATATTCCTTTTGAACAGAGATCATTTATAGAAACAATAAGAGAAACTCCTATCAATACTCTTAATAAATCTCCAATGAATACTTTAGAACAATCTCCAATCAATACAATCGATCAAACAATAAGAGAAACTCCAAGAGATACAATCCCAAGAACATATGTTGAATGTATATTCACTCATCAATGGGCTAATTGGAGAGATATTAACACAATATTCTCAATTGCTTTCGGAAATGTAGTGATACCATGATGAGATGGTCCTTTTATGAATGAATTTGTATTGTGGATGAATGATAAAGATATACTATTTGTGAATCAAGGGAAGGCTAAAATTGAATTAAAAGTTAAATTTTCTTTTTGTTTCTTTCATAAATACTCTGGATTTTGAGGTGTGAAACAGATTTCTTTTAATTCTTACTTATTGTTCAATAATTGGGATTGTTCTAATAATGGTGAACAGTATTCTTCATATCTCAGAGTAAAATTCGTTGTTTCTTTTAAAATTTGTCCAAACAAAGATATGAATTGATGGAGCTGATAAGAGAAACATTTCACCTATATCCTAATACAATGAGAAAAAAGGAGAATTCTCTTTATTGGGAGTTCATTCCTTTATAGAAATGGTATGTACTCAATGAAAGAATTGGAAGGAAGAACAGACACCATCCAATGAGCCCATATGTTCCTGCTGTTGATGATCCATTTCCTTGGAATGTTGTGATCATTGGCATGCATATGCACACTGGGAAGAAAAGCCCATGAATCTTTAAGAGCAATCTCAACACTTTCTCAGATTCATCAACAACAAAACCAAGTAAGAGGGTAGAAAGTGCCATTATTGCATATCCAAATAGATCAAGGTAGAAAATCCATGTTCCTGGTACAAAAGCAAGAGCTTGCATAAACTGATCTGGTCCATTTTTGTGCAATATTGTGGTTAATTGGGTGAAATAAACAAGGCTTACAAACACAGAGTAAATCGAGGAAATTGCTATGGAACCTAATGATACACCTTTCAGTTTGTCATCACATTCAGGGTAAAATGCACAAGTGACACATACATAAGCGAATGATAATATCATGCAAACAAAGTATGAGAGCTTATCTAACCCAAATACAAGTCCTATGAGGAACAAAAACACACAGATGGACCCGGTTAATGAGGAAATAAACCCGAAGATTTTGTTCATCCAAAGTGTAAAAACGAATGAATCCTTTGTTTTATCCGAACAAGCAGAAGGACCCCAAAGCAGGGATAGTCAAGCATAAGAGCCTTCTCGAGTACGGAAAATCAGCCGAGGGGCCTGATACTTTGCGTAGTAGTATTCCAAATAGCTGGATTTATAATGATAAGGATGCAAGTAGCACTTGGAATAATTTAGAGACGAAAACACCTAAAAAATCATCGAGAGCAAAGAGGGAGGAAAATACTTTTTCGAAAATTGATGAATCTACTCATAAAATTCGACAAATTATAGAGAGTTTTGAAATGACTGATCAGGAGTTTCTATTAGCACTAATGGATATGCTTGAAGATGATACTTCTCTCGATAATATCGATCAACAAGCAATTATGGCAGAGGCTCGGTATTCATTACAGAGATTGATTGATGATCATCAAGGAAATGCAGAAGCACAGAACAAAATGCTTGATTCTTTGAAGTACTGGTTTACTTTCATCAGACAGCAATCTGTTAACGAAATCGAGTCAAGTCTCCCGAGGCTTACTGATAATATTGTAGTAGATTCAGCACAATTAGCTTCAATTATAAAGAGCATATTTGAACAAAATGAGAGCTCTGTTGAAGCTGCAACAACAATTCATCAAACAATCATTGATGCTCTTCAAAAACAGATCCGAGAAGAACAAGATAAAGTTGCAGAAAGAGATGCAGAACTTGATAAGTTAAGACATTCACAAGATTTCACATCGCGTAATAGAAGGAGATCGACAACTATTTCTAAAAAAATGACCTCAAGGGAACCTTCTCTTGTATTAACAAATGCACAAAGGAAAATATGTGAACAGGAAATGACCATAAATAATCTCAGAAGTGCTCTCAATCAAATTAATGATGTTGAAGATATTCAAATGTCCGCCTCCAATGGCAGTCCTGATTTTATGATTGATCCTGCTTATCTTGCAGACAGAGAAATTGAATTTGAGATGAAACTTAACCTTTTAAACGAAAAAGTTCAAGTATTGAATGAAGAGAATAAAAATCTTCATAGTCAACTTAAGGTATCAAAGTTTAATGAAATGCAGCTTGAAAGCAAAATTGTGGGACTTGAAAGCCAAAGAAGGAATCTGGAAGCGAATTTGGAGAATTCAAATCTCAAATACACACATATGGAAAATGTAATGAAGAAAAGAATTGATGACATTTCTACAAATCAAAGCAAATCTGATGATAATAATGCCATTTTTGAGTTAAAGGGAAAATATGAGAAGAAAATAATGGAAATGCAAGAATTTCATCGAACACAAATGATTACAAACCAAGAGCATCTTGAGAAACGTCATAGAGCTCAAATTGAAGATTTAATGAAGACTTTTGAAGATGATGATAAACAAACAGCTGTATATAGAATAATGGAGCAACAAGAAACTGTAACAAAATCTATCAGAGAAGAATGTAATCTTCGTTTGGAAGAAATGCGAACAAATTATTCAAGAAAAATAGAGGCTCTAACACTCCAATTTGAGACGAAAATGGTGAATATTAAAAAAGAAAGGGAGAGGTTAAATGAAATGCACAAAGATGATATTGAAGCTGCACTCTTTGAACAAAGAATGAAAATCGAAGAAGAAACACGACAAAAAATAATTGAAAGCGAATCTCAGATTCTCGCCAAATATAATGAGGCCAAATCTAAATTATTAACAAAAATTGACAACCTTAAATCTGTTAATTCAAAGTTAACCCTCGAAAGAAATACTTTGAGATCACTTATTGAAGCCAGTGATGGAACAAAATTACATTCAACAGAATCAGAAGATTTAATTGATCTTAATGGTACAGTAGACCCCAATCAAGTTGATACAGATTCTATTGAAGAAAAAATTCGCCAAGAAATTACCCAAGAGTATGAGTCGATTATTCAAAATCAAAGGAAGACTTTTGAAAAAACAAAAGAATGGGAAATGAAGAAATTAAGAGACACATTATATCGAGATTTTCAAATCGAGTTCCAACAAAAAGAAATGAGTATTGCTTCGAAACTTGTTAATTTGAGGGAAACGCTGAGTATTCCACTACCTGAATTAGATTCAATTATCGATTCGATATCTGAACCAAATATTGAAGAAACTAATGAGAAAAAGATCGAACAACCAATGGTTCCATTATCCGATTTGAAATCTCTTCATGAAAAAATGACAACTCTATCAGAAGAGAATCTCTTTTTGAAAGGTACACTTGAAACAATGACCAAGAATAAGGATTCAATAAATGGTGATGTGATTTCTGCAATGAGGAAGACAATTGCATCAGAATCTGAGAAGATTTCTGAGATACTTAAAGAAAATCAGTACTTGAAATCAAAGCTTTCTGAACAGTCAGGACAAACTTATGATAAAATCACATTGGATGTGATTAAGGCTAGAGAAAACAAAGAACCAATTGCTCAAAGTCCAATTATAGATTTTCATTCGGTATGGAAAGAATCGGTTTTATGTTTATCTAAAAGTTTTGAATCTCCGCCGCAGTATTCAAAGGACCGAGTTTTCAAGCCAGTTTTAATGCATGCAAATCCATCTCTTTCATTTCCTTATTTTAAAGTTGTATTGTCTGCAAACCAACCACAGTATATATCATTTGAACTTAAAAAGCTTATGTTTTCCGATTCATCTTCCCAAGTTCTACTCGAAAACAAAAATTCAGATCATGATAATGAAAGTATTAATGAAGGTAAATCCTTTGCGAAACCCTTAATTAATGGATCATTATCGACCCCAACATTATCTCAAAATATTCAAACATCTCAACCAATTAAGCGACCATCTAACAAAAACTTCCAGACCCCTCCTTTAATGAATATTCAGATATTTGATACAATTGAAATTTCTGGACAAGAATTTGGTCACAATACCATGCAAAACAAGTCTAACCTGTTTATTAGTAATTCCAATACATTTAATATTGCTGAAAATGATATCCTTGGGAAAAAAGTCCCCAATGGTATGGTAACAAAATCTCAACTATCTTTATCAAAAATTGATTTCTTTAATAGGATTCGTAATATTTCTACATCAATTGATGGCTTATTAACAAATGAGAGATCATATTATGATAATTTTTATGCTCAATATTCTGTTACTATTGTGAGTATTGTCCCATCAGAACCAAAACATAGTTCAAGTATGTTTCTTATTGAAAATCCAACAAAAATGGACCAAAAAAACAATATTGTTCTTCGAATTGATAATGATTTCAAGAATGATGTTTGCATTAAGAGTATAGTACAAAAAAGCAGACCAGTTGGCCCTTTAACACTATTTGATGTTGTCCCTAACAAAAGCAGAGAAATAGATCATTTTGGATCCATTCAAAAACCAATTCCATCAAACTTTGGGTATTCAGAGCATTTTAATGAGAAACATCGGCCTTTAGAGGTATCCTTCGTTGGAAGCACACTTAACATTCCAATAATTGAGTTGAAGAGGAGTGTAAGTTCCAGGGCTTCATCTCCTGGGCAGGCATCAAGGTATTCAAACCAATCAAATGGAATGTCTTCCCTGAGTAGTAATAATTTTGGTGTTGTTGATTTCAGTCCAAGAACAACGGAAAATAATGATATTTCTGATAAAATCTCATATTTAAAAGAATATCAAATGAATATTGTTGAGTCTCACCAAGATTTGGAAGCTCAATATCAAGATTTAGTATTAAGGCATAAAGAGATTGTGAGCGCCCTCAAAAAGACGATTGAAATGTACCAAAAAGTATCAAATCCTTTGGCAGATATGTCTGGTATTAAAGAGGAGTTAGAACAACAGCATAAATATCTTGATAATGTAATATCAGAAAGAGAATCACTTATGAATTCACTTAATGATGCCAATTTCGAATTGAATAACAGGTCAAAATCTATTCTTGATATGACAGAGGCAAATAGGATTCAACAGAATAGGATCACTGAATTGGAGAATCAAATAGACCACTTTAATCAGCAGCTGGCTATTGAGCACATAAAAGGGAAAGACAACAAATCAATTTTGATTCAGGAAGATGTGATACAATCATTACAAGATAAAATTCTTGAGTCCGAAGATCTCAGATCAAAACTTGAAAGTGAGATAATTTCAATGAGGAAAACTATACCCACAGGTATATCCATCAGCCGAACCAATGATAACATGTTTATTCAAGGGGTTTTTGTTGTTCCTTTTGTTGTATTTCATTCTGGTGAGATATCACAAACATCAACAAAAGGTTTCAGCCTGGAACCATTGGCAATATCCCAGGATAACCAATTTGATTTCCCAAATAGTGTTTTAGCATATGCTTGTACTTCTCCAATTCCTGAACCTGCGACAAACCGAGATGGTAGGACCCTTGATGAAAACAACGATACTATTCGGATTAAAAATGGAGCAGTTATCAAACCAAAAGGTTCCATAATATCATCCACTCCAATTAAAAAAGATTCTAAAACATCTGGTCTTAAATCGCCTCTGCCAGATCTCAGACCTCTGGGTCGTGCATCAAGTTTTGAAAGCTTGACACCATTTAGGAAGAATGAGAAAACTGTAGTATATGTTACACGCTTTGTAAAAGAAGAAAAAACAAAATCCATCACTCCAATAATACCAAAACCATCGCCAACAATCTCACCAAAACCAGAGCCAAATCAACCCATAAATGGAGCTCCTCCTTCATTAACAACATCACCAGTAATTCAAAGTGGAAGACTTGCACCAACAGTTGTGAGTGCTTTGTCAAATCTAAAGCGCCGTCTTCACACATTAGAAGATATGATAGCAAACAAAGGCCATGAGTTGTTGGATTGGAAAGACAAAAAGAGTCAGATTCAACAAACACTTTTGAAGCTGAGTGGTGATTATGCTCGGCTTGAGCTTGATTTCAAAAAGCAGACCAGCAAAAATGATCAACTTCAAGAAAGGATAAATGCTTCTCTTGAAATCATTCGGAAACTAACAGCAGAAAATGAAGAACTTAAATCCCTTATAGCTGAGTATTCAAAGATCAATTCTAAAACCCAAAAAGCTTTTCATGACCGCAAACTTGTGGAAGCAGAGTATGCATCAATCAATGAAATGAGGAAAAGATTATTGATGAATCAAGTAACACCCAGCAATAATGAATCTATCAGGAACTATTTTGCCCGTCAAGCTGCTGCTGCAACAAGATGGGAAATACGCAAGAATACTTTAGTAACCAAAGAGAGGGAAAAGATGATGTCAATCCTGATATCAATGAGGCTGGTAGACTCTTCGTCATCAAAGCAACCAAGCGTTATTGAACAGATTCCTCCTACAAAGCCAGCATCCAATGCTATATCTATTATAACATTCTCTCAACCTGAAAAACCTCAGCCCATAAGGAACACAGGAAGATCAAATGTTACTGAAATTCTTCCAGATGAATCAATTCCATCCCCAGAAGAAGCAATAATAACAGCAAACAAGCACAACCAGACCCTTTCTGATCATCTTAGACTCGGAATCATTGCGCAACCAATTAAAATTGCGCAAAAATAGATGATATGTATTTATAAAACTAATATAAGACATATTTGTTTATTTTGTTTTGATTTTCTTTGGATGAATCTTGAATAAGGTCCTAATAATCCACATTGCAAAAAGAATTGATACAATCCCCATCAATATGTAAAAAACAATCATTAATGGGCGCTGTAACAGCTCATGTCCCCGTACAAAAAGGGAATACTTGTACCATTCTCCCATTCCCCTTCGATAAAGCAAAAACTCCATTTGTTGCTCTCCCGAAAAAGTTATATGAACATCGAATTGTCCATCTTCCGATATTGTAGATGCAATGATACTATTCATTGGAGCAGATTCATTAAAATGAAAGTGAACAAATTTCTGAATCGGATTAACGCCAACATATATAGCATAACTATCATTAGGTATCATTTCTTCAATAATAATTCTCTTTGGTATCATTATATGCTTGATTCGATTTCGTATATATCCATTATAGTCTCCATTCGACCCTTTGACTTTCATGGTAAAATCTATTTCTTCTCCTTTGCTACCAGTGAATGTTCCAACCCAATTACCTTTAAGTTGGATTGTGAAACAACTTGCGATTAACAAAAACAACATTTATTACGAATGTAGAAAATGTTAAAAATCTCATTTTCTCTCAGTGTCATGACTCGAAACAACAGTATCAGATAGCTAATTATATGTGTTCATCATTGTTGGGATAATCCAGTGATAAGGGATTTATTCCTAAAAAGATAATGAGCATTTATTTCTGCGCCATGATCAACTAAATACTTTGCAACATCAAGATTTTCTCCGTTTGCAGATAAATGAAGGGGAGTGCATTGAAAAAAACAAATCAAATAGAGGAAGTCTTGGCATTAATATCTGCACCATGTTCAAGAAGAAATTTCACAATGTTGAGGTAACCATTATTGGCAGCAAAATGAAGAGGAGTCCAATTAATACTAAATTCTTAATGCAAGAATCCTGCAAATTCACATCATTTCCTTTAAGTATGAGATATTCAACAACAGATAAATGACCATTTTTGGCTGAAAAATGAAGAGGAGTTGATCCTTTATCGTTAAACACATTGATTTTTTCTCCATTATTAATAAGATATTCAACAATAGAAATGGAGCCACAATCTGCGGCATAATGAAGAGTTGTTTCTTTTCGAGAATTACGAACACTAATTTTCGCTCCATGATTAATTAGATATAAAAAAACATTCAAATCCCCATATTTGGCTGATAAATGAAGAGGTGTTTCACCTTTACAAGACGGCTGATTGACTTGGGCACCATAATTTACTAGATATTCAACAATTCTAAAATGTCCATGTAGGGCTGACCAATGAAGAGGAGTCCATCCATCAATATCTTTATTATTTACATCAGCTCCATTACGAATTAATAATTTTACAATTCCAAAATGTCCATTTTTAGATGAAAAATGAAGAGGAGTAGATAGTTGAATGTTCAGTGCATTCACATTAGCTCCATTACGAATTAATAATTCTACAATTCCAAAATGTCCATTTTTAGACGAAAAATGAAGAGGAGTGGATGCTTTTTTGTTCTTTGCATTCACATTAGCTCCATTATGAATTAATAATAACACAATTCTAAAATGTCCATTTTTAGAGGAAAAATGAAGAGCAGTATAATCATTTGGATCCACTGTTTTCACATTAGCTCCATGATCGATTAGGCATTCAACAATACTATAATGGCCTTTTATGGAAGAATAGTGAAGTGGAGTCCAGCCACCTTGGCTATCAATGTGAATAATAATCATTTGTCCATATTTAGAATTCCCATTGTTGATATTTTTGTGAAGATCAATTTGACTATATGAATCAACTATTGCTCCATTATTTAGTAGATACTCAACAATACAAAAATTCCCATATATGGCTGCTAAATGAAGAGGTGTTTCATTTTTACGAGAAATTTTGTTAACTGTGGCTCCATTTTTAACAAGATACTCAACAATACTGATATACCCATTTTTGGCAGCATAATGAAGAGCAGTCCAACCATTTCTATCATTTGCGTTCACATCATCACCATGATTCTCAAGATAAGACACACAAGAAAGGTGTCCCTTTGATGCAGAGTACATAAGGGGTGTCTTAAAAAACAATAAATATGGAAATTATTGTTCTTTCCATTGATGATAGCTCTATATTCATTCAAGTATTCAAAAACTGAAATTCGATTATACAGAGCTGCTATGTTGAAAAAATGTTCCACTGTTTCGGGTTTAAAATGAGAAATGCTTAGAAATGGCAAAAGTTCTTGAGATCCACCACATATAATTGATGAAAACATATTCTTCTTCATATGATCGTTGGACACTATAAGATATTTGAAACATTTAACAGAGCCAAAAAAAGAACAAAACGATATAAACTCAAGAGATTTGGGTTTTCTTGACCATTCGAAATTACTCCATTGACATACTCCATTATTCGTATTTTTGCTCAACAGAACTTGAAGATCTTCAACATGGTCATATTTTAAACAATACTCAAGAGAATTGGTCCTAAAACCGTATTTAATCAGTTGATCAAGATCGGGATCAATTAGATATTTTTCATAAATAGAATCATCATCAAAATCAACATTAGAAATTTCAAAATTGTTCTTAAAAAATAAACACAAAAACTTTCTCTTAAAGAACATTAATGACTCTTTGATATCCATTTCAGTAAACACATTATGCTTGTATAATCTTTGAATGAGTGTTGGACTAATATCTAATATTTTTCTTACAAAATTTTGTTTGAACTGGTCCTCTTTCAGATAAAAAGAACAAAATGGAACAAAATTCTCAAGATTATGAGGCCGCAGTTTTGGATACAAACCAAAAATTGGAATTAATAAATCCTTATTCGAAACTTCCATATATTCGAATTTTGGAGGATCTTTATAGATCATATTTTCTAGTGCTATTTGTTCCTTCCAAATATCTGGATTTTTCATTTGTCTAATGGGATATCTGCAATACATAAAATCAAATATCCCATTTTTATTGTTCGAATCGGTTTGTGAATAAACAATAATCGACTTTTTAACAAAAGTCTACAATGATTGAGTTTGGCACTGAAACAGTTCCAGATGCCTTAGAACCCTTTATTAGATTTCAAGAAAATCTATTTCTTGAAAAAGGAGAGATAATTTTGGATCCGAGCCTTGATTGTTCTTTCATAATATTGAATTTTTTACATTACATAGGCACGAGGCCTCATAATATCGATAAGATTGTGGATATATGTATTAAAATGGGACCAAACATGGAATTTAAAAAGATGTTGCTTAAAGATGGGATCCCAGATGGTGTTTCACTTATTTATCGATTATTCCAAAGGGGATTTTTTTTGAAATCTGATATTATTATTGATTTTATGAACCCAAAGCGAGATTTTGTAGAATTATATTTTAGAAGTTCATTTGATGATGATGATTTAGGAAAATATGGTTGCAATAATGTTCTGGAACTCCATCAATGTTTTAATTTTGGATTTAAATTGAGTTCAATTGGGTATTCATTAAAGTATGATGATTCTGATTTATTAGCAGGTTTCCTCAATAGTCCAACTTTTGATTTATATTCTGATTTAGAGTGGTCTGATTTTGAATGGTCGTTCAAGCCCCTCTCTTGTGATTTGTTATCTGTTTGTGGACACTTTGGATCAATAAAAAGCTTTAAAATGCTTTTGATTCATGGAGCCTGTGTCAACATTGGCGCAGAACTGAATTCGAAAAATAAGTATCTCTTCATGGCATTAATATTAATCATATGATAAAGGGTTTACTCCGTTTCAAATAGCAAAGCAAAAAGGAATAACCGAGTGTGAAGATTTATTGAAGGATTTGATGACCAAAGCGAGTTCTATTATAACATTGTGCCAAAAAAATGAGATTATCAATGTAGATTCCGAAAAATTTAAAAAAGCAACGTTGAACTACCTTGATGAAAATGTTTACCCATTTTTATTCGATACTCTCCATTACATTATGCAGTTCTTAATAATAATATAGAAAATATCGATATTCTAATAAGAATTGGAGCAGATATCAACATAAAAGGCATGTATTCATATTCACTAATGGGATTCGCTTCATTGGTTTTTAGAATCTCCTCTCCATATAGCAGCAAATTTGGGAAACTTGGAAATCATTAAAAAACTCACTGATCATGGTGCTGATATTTTGGCCGAGAATGCAGAAAATTATTAATTATTGACAACTTTCTATTGATCTTTCGAATACACCAATTCATAAAGCTACAATGCATTGTCAAGCTGAAGCAGTATTGCTGTTGTTGTCATTGGGCGTTGATCCTAATATCAAAGGACAAAATGGAATGACGCCTCTTCATATTGCAGCAGAAAATGGGTTTGCGAATCTTGTTCAAGTCCTCTTACGAAATGGTGCTTATGTTGATGCCAAAGGAAAAGAATTGTTGCTGATATTAATTAACTATACATTAGGATTCTGTAACTCCACTACATAAAGCCACAAATAATGGTGATATTGAAACTATTGTTATACTATTACAAAATGGAGCAAATTTGAACTCAAGAGATGTTTTTAAATTATAATTAATAGCTTTTTCGTTCACTTTGACGTAATACACCGCTTCATATATCTGTAAGAAACGGATTTGAAAAAGTAGTACAAATTCTAATAGAGAATGGGGCTGAAACTGAGATTAAAAACAAATTCATAATCAAAAAATTGAATTTTTGATTGCATTATTGGAGAAACCCCATTAAATATTGCCTCAAAACTTGGATTTGAAGAAATAATTGTGCTTTTATCCAAATTCTGTCCAAAAAAATCTAATTAGTTGTCTTAAAACAATGAAAATTGAGTAAAACACCCATCTAATTATCATTATTTAGGTATTTCCGAGCAACAAACTTTAATCCAGCTGCAAGCTCTTCTTGAATCTCATCTAAGTTGTTATCTGATGCTTTTTTAATAGTTCGTGTTCCAAACTCCTTTCTTTCTTTAATCATCGAAAACCCCAAATCATTATTAGTTCTGTCAGATAACGAAAACATTATTCGATTCGAATCGATGGAAAAAAATGAAGGAATTGCGATTTCAAAGTGAGGAGAACGAATTTTGCGTATAGATGCATCAGTAGAATTCATTTATTTATTAGTTCTATTGTATAGCAATAAATATGCCTGCAACCCAAGGTATGAGCAGTCTCCAGGAAGGGGCGTCACCTTGCTATCATCGAAAAGAAGCCAGGTTCCATCAAACCTCCTTCCATAACATACATAGTGACCACTGGTGGGAGAGTTTCCTATATGCACAACTACAGCACTTAGTTGATAATTCTTTGGCTCTGATGCATTAAGGGTTGTTAGCGAAAGTATCTCTGGATACTCAACAATATGTTTAAGTTTAATCAAGCCATAGTCATTATAGCTAAATCTCTTAAGTCCGATAATGAGAGACATTGGGAATTTCATAAAGGATGTCTTTTTTGAGATCTCATCAGTAATCTGTTCTTCTTCAACAAATTTACTGAGCGCGACTTCAAGTTTTGTTATATTAATGATTGGTAAAGGCAAAACTAAATTGCTTTCTGTATTCATGCTTCTAGATTTTTTGAAACTTAGTGTCTCAGATCGAACAATGGAAGAGAATAGATCACTGAGCGGTGAAAACTCACCCTGCGTTTCCGTAACTACAATGTTCTTCCTTCCTGTCCCCTCAGTTTTCCATGGTCCTTCGTCATCTTTAGGAATGGGAGCCAATTTGATCAAATTTAATAGTTCATCATGCAAAACATTCAAAAAGTAGGACAAAAACTCACCAGAATCTTCTTGTTGTCGAGGAGATCTATTAGAGGAGAATGGACCAAACACTTTGTCAAGTTTTCTGGTATCAGTTGATGACGTATTCTCAATCATGTCGAGTGCCTTGAGAGATGAGAAACTCCCATCAGTAGTGGCACAATCAGAGAAACGGAAGTCATTCAAAAAATTACACAGCGCTCCCCAAGCTGGTGTTATTTTTCGCTGCTGAGGAGAAAACAGTGGATACTGAAGTTTCATAAAGTTTGCGAAACTCACAAATGGGGGAGATGCAAAAAGGAGCTGGAATGAAGAATTCACAAAACACATTAGCCCTGTATTATCAAGGCCCCTCGGCTGAACAACCATTGGCGTTACAAAAAATGATCGAGAATTAAGTCTATTAGAAAACTCTGTCTCAAACTCTATAACAGATTTTTTCATTGTTTCATCATATGTCTGAGATAACTCGGATGGGAATTCCACACGTCCAGATATACTAACCCATTGGGGAGCCCGGCCCAGATGCCTCATTTAACCGTTTGATCCAGAAATTTTAGATGAGAGATTTGATAGTTCTTTTTTGTTTTAACCCCAGATTTCTGATGTAAAACTGTCCAAATCCTATTTGGCGTGTGTTTATAGCAGTACTTTTGATTTTCAGAGACTATTTGAAGGATGGGACGCTTTTGGTCCAATTGTTTTTTGTTTGAGCATGTCTACATTTTCTTCTATTGGAATTTCAAGTGATCGTGTTAGTTCGGCATTTGTTGGGACATTTCTCATGATTTCGTTAATTATTATGCTTTTGGCTTTAACGTCTTATTCGTTTGGAGAAAACCTTCCATTTCCGTGTGCCATTTCCATAATATCCTATTCCACGTCGCCTTTCATTTTTCCAATGATTCTTTCATGCATATTACCATCATATATCAATGTGTTTACATCCATTCCTGCTTTTTATTGGTCAATTAGAGCGATCAATAGGATAATTTTGCCAAGAATCAATGAAAACAAAAAAATTCTCATGCAATACTGCTTCTATGTGTGTTATTGTGCGATATCATGGTTAATCATTATAAACTAAAAATGATATTCGAAAATTTATTGTGTTAAACAGAGAACAGTTTGTCTTTGGCTATTTGGAAGTTCTCCGCTAGGTGTGGAAACTCGTTTGACAGAGAATCCAATAATGATATTAACTGCGACTCTTGATGCTTAACATTGGCAAAGGAGCTCTCAAAAGCGTCTGTGGATTTAAGGAGGGTTTTTTGGCTTGTGTTCTGGAATAATCTGCTCTTTTGGTGTAGTTTTTCAAGCCTAGTCTGGTGAAGAAGCTTTGATTTTTCTTCGTTTTTAATCGATACCTCAATTTCCGCTTTCTTAAGCTGGCTTTCTCTCATTATATGTGCCAGCTGTTCAATCTCTGCCCCAAGTTCCCTTTGGACTTCCACATCCTGTTCAATGTTCTTATCAAACTGACCAGTCTCATTATTTAGATGTTTGGCCTGTCTCTTTAATTCTGTTATCCCTTTAACAACATCAGCTCTAGTCTTATCTTTGTTCAATCTCTTTTGAACTGCTCCCCTATCGGCAATTGTCTTTCTTCTTTTCAGTGCAAACTCCATCTCTTTAACAATATTCTCTTGTTGCTTCTTAATTTGGTTTAGTCTTAATTCCATTCTTGATACTTCTTTCTTCATTGCCTTCAATTCACTCGCACCATAATTTGGATCGAGAGCTTCTTTCATTTCTCTTGCTAGTTGGAGTTTCTTTTCCCACATCATGATGGATTTTTCAGTTTCCATCAATTCTTCAGCAAGCTCTTCTCTTTTATTGGCAACTTCTTCGATTTGTCTCTCTGCAAAAGCAGCTTCTTCTTCCTTCCTCCTCAAAACTTCAAGAATTTCTGCTTCAAAATTGACATTTCCTTCGACTAAATTTGATCCTGCTCCAACACTACTAGACAATTGTTCTCCAAGTCTAGACATCTCTCTTTGGAGGAGCCGGATTTGTATTTGAAGTTTTTCAATTTCTCTCTCTGTTTGAGTTAAGAAATTTCTTGTTCTGTCCCTTTTCCTGGATAAAACAGCAATATGAGCTTGTTGAGAGACATTTGCATTTTCAACTTCATCACAACTCTTTTGAAGATTCACAAGTTCTGTCTGTTTTTTGAGCCAAAGAGCTTGATTTTCTTGTGCGGCTTCTTCTGTTTGCTGAATCTTACTTTGAATCTGTCGAATTTTTCTTTCTAATGGTCCATATTCTTCACCATTCTGGGCCGAAACAAGATCATCATATCTCCTATTCAATTTATCAACTTCACTTTGTCTCTTTTCAATTTCAACATTATTTCGTCGTATTTGAGATTCGTATTGCGCAATCAGATTATCTTTAGCCTGCAATTCTTCAACAATATCTTTCAATGCTCTTTCGAATTTCTGACATTGTTCCCCAATATTAAGGTGATCAATTTGCAACCTCATAACTTCATTTTGTATATCGCTAAGTTCTCTATCCTTTTGTTCGATTTGCTCACGAATCCTTTGTATCATACTTTGAGCAGCGATGGCATCTCTCTTTAGATTTGATTGATCGGTTACATGAGCAATAATTTGGTCTTCAATCTCATGAATCCTATTACTGATTTCATTTGCTCCTTTTTGGGATAATTTATACTCTCCTTTGGCAGAATTTCTATCAATTATTAGCCTGGATATATAGGCTTCTTTTTCGGCTATCAGTGAATACAATCCTTTCAAAGTTTCCTGTAATTTTTCTCGGCTTTCTTTGGTTTGCTCAATCTTATTCTTAAGGAACTGTATCCTGTTTTGAATCTTATTCTGTAATCCTCTGTTTCTTTCATTGAGTTCTTGTTGGTCCTTGATCTGAGCTTTGATACCATTTTGCTCATTTTGAAGAGCTCTAATAGTTTCTTCTTGTTTTGATGAAGCTGCTTCAAGATCTGAAAGAGTTTTAGATCTCAGTTTGATCCCAATTAATGACGACTTCCAGTCCTGTATAAGTTGATTTCGCTCAAAATTAATCTTTTCCATTTCGAGAGAAGATTGGAGAAGCGCGTCTCTTGCCGTTTTAGATTCGATCCTTTGAGCCTGAATCTGGGCCTCAAGAAGCTCCATTTCTGAATGCAATGTTTTAATTTGGTTTGTTAGCCTATCAATATACATATCTTGCTCTTGTTTTGAAAGCTCGGTTTCTGTTGCAGATTGCTCAGATTTGTATGTTTCTCTTCGAATAACAGCGACTTGACTCGCTGTTTCTTGATTATACTTCTCAAGCCTTATAACAACCTCATTAAGTTTATCGAGTTCATTTCTTTGAGTTTCATACTCCTTTTCACGATCCTTAAACTCCTTTTCAGCGTTTTGAAACGTATTCTGGTCTTCCTTTAGCATAGATTCTTCCTCCAGCCTCTGTGCCTCATAAGCTGCCTTCTGCTCATTATACTGGGTTAATTGGGTTTGAAGTTTGGCGAGCTGCTGCTGAACAGAATAAAGCTGAACACCAATTTCTTCCCTTTCGCCTGCAAGTTTTGATTTGTAGGCAATTTTATCTCTGAGCTCAACATCTAATTTGTCATCCAATTGTTCGAGGTGTGTCTTCAATTCATCTTGCAATTTCTTAATTAATGGATGATCTGGTGGTAAATCTGGTATTTCTTCTTCTCCATTATCATTAAATTCTTCCTCCAAATTCTCTTCCTCCGCATCGCCAGTTATGTCGTGTTCGGTTTGCTGATTTGAAGCCATTTCTTCTCTGTGTTTTAAAAACCGTTATTTCATATTCCGGTTATTTTACTCCCTCACCCTGCCTGAAGACTTGGTGAAATGGAGTAATACTAGCTTGACTGCTCTTTATATTTTTGGGCCCTAATATTTCTAAACCCTCTTCAATATTAGAAATGTTATTTATTAACCCAAATAATTTCGTGTTTTACACAGATTCATTCAATTTATTCAAAAAGTGTAAATTTTATTTTTGAATGAGTGAAAACCAATATAGTTTCAAGTGGTATTTTTATACAATGGTATTTCTGATACAGACATCAATTGTATTTATTCAATATTGTGCTATGGCTTCGCTGGTCAAAATGATTATTCCAACAATTTTTTCGATTTTTTCTTTAATGATAGCATATCTATCATTGGGGAATCCAATATATTCATATCATAGTTTCTGCAATGCTATCATCTATTTTCCTCTTTTTACTTTGTTTATAAGTATCATACTTGAGATTATTGAAGGCTTTTTTTCTGATTTGCCTTCAAAAATTGGTATTTCTAATATTAAAAGCATTGTAATTAAGATATTTTACCAAAATAATAGTATTAATAACAGCAATAAATGGAGAGCATTTCTTATTTTCTCATTTGTTTTGATGCTCATGGTTTTTTTGGCTTTGCAATATTATTTTGCAGAAGTTGGTGTCTCTGGAGCCCTTATCATTTTAATTGGATGGTATCCTGTAATATTGGGAATATATAATGTTGTTGTTGAATCTTGGAAATCCTTGATTATTCACAGAGAAGAAAAAGAAAAAGATATGGCATTATTTGATTCGAAATCTGATGCGTCTGATGAACAGGATGCTATTGAACAGAATGGCCTTTTTATGACTCTATTTGACCCTTTGAATATCCGAAAGCAAGAAAAATGGATTAAAACATTAAATGATCCACAAATCAATATTTTTCGGAATTTTGATGGGTTAACTAGATATCATCTAATTGGAATTTCCATATTTTTCATGATCTTAATTCGGATGGTTGTTGATTTTTGTACAATAAGAGTATTTGATGCTTCTCTTCAAGGTATTTTTTCATTACTTTGCCTTCCTTTGTGTATGATTATTAACTTTTCTGTCGTATTTTATAATAAAGAAACGATGGAAAAGAAAAGCAATATTCGGCTCATTCTATGGGTAGCTTTAGGATTATATATATTCATCATAATTATTATTTCACTATTCGGTTTATTTGTTCTCTTTTTTAAACCCCCTAACATATCATCTTTGTTGTTTACAGATACAACTAACACTTCAATCCTTAAGCCTGACCTAACCCCTGGGTATTGTTTACCGCCTTTTTCATATTCTCCAAATTTAGCTCAAATGGCTGGGCTGAGTACCCTCCCAAGGCTTTTTAAACTCGATAATAAAGTGTGGCGCCTTAATAATGATAGCGTGAAAGTAATCAACGAATCAATGAAGTATTTCTATGGAAAAGATACCAATATCTCCAGATTTTCTTTTCAGAGTGTTCATCATTTTTATCCAGCAATTCTAATCGATGATCACCTAACAAAGACATCTATCCTTTCATTAGGAGGTCATGATAGTCATCTTGGAATGGCCTTGTTTTTTGAAATGTTTTTAAAGTCTAAGATTCCAGTTGCAATAGACAAAATAGTACCATTTATATCGGTATTAGATTCTATAATGCCTAAACCAATGATGATGCTTCCTGTTTTGGGAAAATATCTTGCATTTTCTGTTCCTCTTCATGAAATAATTTCATTAACTATTGGCAACAATATAATTAAGTACAAAAAACAAAACTATTCTCTTTTGTTCACAGGGCACTCAATAGGAGGATACATCGCCAAAGATGTGGCTCTATTTCTTGGTGTTTTTTATAACACAAGCTTTTATGTAACATCATTTGAAGGGATCAATATACCCACATCACAAAACGATCTCTTTACAATATTTAATGCTCATGATACGAATTATTTATGGGATAATGTTAATAACATTTATTATGATGATTCCATGTTTGGAGGGTATGATGATTTTATAAGGTCAAACATCAGACTCCCAAACTTTAGAGGTAGTTTATCTCCTCTCTCAGTTTATGATTCATACTGCATCGCTGCTGCAAGGTGCTCAGAAAATGACGGATTTGTTCCTTTTTGCCAACAGACTCTTAGTGAAGGCTCAAAAGACCTGGACAGTATTTTGGGCCTTTTTTCCAAAAGATCCTATTGAATAATTAAACGTATGTTTTACTTTCGTAATCTTTTCAATTTTGCAAAAGTGACATCGCATTAAAATAACGGCCATTTAATGTCGCTCGTTTCTGTTTTTGATGCTGGGCACCATGAATTATATCACCGAGAAAAACATTTATCTACTCTTATTGCGGCTCTGATGTCAATTTCTGAGCCTCGTTCTTTTAAGGCAGCATATAATGAAGATTCCTTAAAAAGTGTTTCATGTGTGTGGTTTTTTGGTCCAAGAAATGATATCAATGAGGAAAATGCGAAAGCTTTGCATGCCTTTATTAAGAAGGGTGGTTCTGTGATAATTCTTGCTGATAACCTGCCACCGCAGTTTTCTGCTTTTATCAAAAAATATGGGGTTACCATTGGCGAATCTACTATTTCTCCAGCATATATCAACTACGTTGATCCTCATCATGTTACAATTCAACATGGTGTTTTGAACCGATCAATAACTGAATTTATCAAATCCGACCCAACATTTGCATATCCAAACGGATCTACCCTTGATGTATCTTCTCCATCGATACCTATTTTGTCTTCTGGTCTTTCATCATATCCTTTGAATATGCCTGTTCTTGGTCATTATCGCAATGAATCCAAAGGATCTCTTACTGTCATCGGATCACCACATATCTTCTCTGATGAATGGTTTAAGAAAGAATCAAATGAAAAATTATTCAAATTTATAGTTTCCTTAGTAATAACCAAGAAAACTGAGCTTAATAAAATAGATGCAGAACATCCTGAACTGACAGAAAGGTGGTACACGCCTGATGTAATGAGCATGAGTGAAAGACTTAGGAGCTGTATCCAAGAAAGCGAGAAAATGAAGAGTGATTTCGTAGACAATTTTGATAAAGGACTATTCAAGATGGACATGTCACATGTTGCTGATAGTGCTGATCTGGCTAACACACTTGGTCTTAAGAACGAACCATTAGAAATAGTGTCCCCTGTGTTTGATACTGCTCTTCCCTCTTTAACACCAGCTGTCTTTCCTCCACAAATGAGAGAACCATCTGGTCCAGTTCTCGAATTATTTGATCTGAATGACACATTTGCTTCACCCGCAACAAGGCTTGCTCAATTAGCCCAAAGGACCTCTCCAAAGAATGCAGAAAAGTTTGTTGTTCAAGCTGCGAAGATTCTTGGAATTACACAGAAGCTCCCAGAAGGAAAGAAGGGCGGGAAAGATATTTTGGAATACGTTTTTCAACAAGTTGTCAAATGGAAGAGACAATCTCTCGATTAAAATGCATCTGAATGTAAATTATTTAATCATAAACACAATTGAAATTTGATATAATCAATATTTGCCACAAAATTTATAGCTAAATGTTGTGGTTTTCTAGATTGTTGTTGGATGAAAAGCCAAATTTCCAACTTATTTCTCTATAAATAAGCATTCTTTCTTCATAGTGGATGTTTATAATTGATAGATGTTTGAGAAATTGTTATTGCTCATTTGAAAACTGTTTTATGGCCAAAATTGTTTTTCATCGTATTCATTCTTGTAATATTACCCAACTAATCCTTTTTTAGCCAATATAAGTTAAATATTCCAAAAATATTGATGTTTTCTATTAGCCATAATTTTCTAATCTATTATTGCTTCATTATCCTAGATTTGAGAATGATACTTCACATCTTGAAAACAGTATTATATATTCTTTCATATTCTCAAAAAGCACAAAAAACAACTAATAAAGCAAATATAGATTTCTATCAAGAACATTCTAACAATCAAAGTTAGTATCTGATCAATAAGTTATAATTTATAGAGAAGGAAGTTCCTAAACAGGATTTATCAAACATATATATTTCAGTGTTTACAAAAAAAAAATCCATAAAATTGAAAGGACGATTTCGGTTTTTTTCCACTTAAATTAATATGGACAATGTAGAAACATGGAATTTTTCCCAAATACATAAGAATCACAAAAAAGCAGATAATTATGCAAATAGAGATTTTTCTTAGTTTTATCGAGAAGGATGATCATAAATCAATCAAGTTTGTTTACAAAACTAATTACTTGAAATTTGAAAAGATTATTTCTTTAAGAAAAAAAATTCCACCTAATGGACCACATGGAAAAAAAATATATAATTTTTCCAATTAAAAATTCCATATCTTTGAGCGGAAAAATAAATTCCAGAATCCAAATTAAAGAGTACTCCATTGATAATCCTCCTAAAGGAAATGATGATAGTGAGGCAAAACAGCGACTTTTTTATAGGACTTTCAACACTCCCTTGAGGATTTCTATTGATTCTGAGACCCCTATCAATCAATTATATATATTGCTTAATAAGAATAAATATCAGACAAAAATTTGGGATATTATTCAAAGTATTTTCTCTTATTGGTGTTTAGTCGCGCGATCGGGGGATTTTAAAAGCGAACAATACGAAGATTTGGAAAAAATATGCGATTTTTTATATAATGAGGGATTTCACGGGCCTTACTCGGCAATTTCATTTATTATGATTCCTCTATTGAAAAAGAAGGAATTAGTGCAAATTAAGCCAATAAGATATGACTATGTACCATTGAAGTCTTTTCAAAAAATGAATTTTTTTCACCCCAACAATTTTATTTTCATTGAATCAATAGTGGCAATCAAAAAACCAGAAATTCTGCTATGGGCATATATCAAATTATTACAAACAGAGTTTAATCGAATTATCCACAGTCGGAAATTGGAAGTATTTCGTTTTTCTTTATTTGTAACTGATGTTTTCATGCCAAAATGCAAAGTTATTCCATACTCAAAATCCAAGTATATAATTGAGATAGCCAAAGTACTTAAATCTATAGAACCTAATATTACTGATTCTCCAATGATTAGTTATCAGATTTCTTTAAAAGACATAAACTCAATTGAATTACAGAGCCTTTTAAAGGTTTTTCGATTCACATACTTGCCATTTAAATCAAATGCCTATCCTCTACAGCAACCTATTCATTCTCCTCCTGTGACACAACTTCCTTCTATTCCCAAAATAGATGTAAAAGAACATTCAAAAACTCATAATCACAATTCCATGAAACCAAAAGAAAACCTGACTAATCCACATAAAACAGAAAAGCCCGCCCCCACATATCAACAACCAAAACAATCAGCTGAGCCTATTACTATTAAAACAGTGAAGCAAACAACAGAAAAATATAACAAATAATAAACTGTAAACTAGTTTACTTTACTAATCGTTCATGGTCGGCCATTTTTTTAATGGAAAGTCAATCTCTTCTTGTCCCTGGTCGTTTTGTTGTTATGCTTGGTGGTCGCCATGCAGGTAAGAAAGCTGTAGTTATTGCTTCATATCCACAAGGAACTGAACAAAGAAAGTTCCCATACTGTGTTGTTCTTGGGTTGGAAAAGGGACCTAAAAAGGTTACAAGAGAAATGTCTCAGGAAGTTTTAGTGAAGCGCACACAAATCAAGACATTCATTAAGGCTGTCAATTTCAATCATGTTCTCCTGACCAGACACGTTGTTAAAGATGACGACTTTTGGAAGAAGATTGATTCCAAGAAGATTGTTGAGCAAATGGGCGACGCTGCAACAAAGAAACCCCTACTAACCGAAGTCACTCAAGTTCTTCGCCAAAAGTACCTGAACAACAAAATGAGTTGGTTCTTTAAGTCTTTGAATTTTTAAAGGTAGAGCGACCCAAATTGATTTTGGGCACCGGGTAGAGCAATCACCCTCGCTCTTTATGATTTAGCTCTTTGGAGCACAATTTTTTTAATCCGTTATTCACATGAAGACAGCACTGCCTTCTAAGCTTATTATTGGGAGTTTTTCAAAAACTAACCAGCCCTATAGAGCCAGGAAGATAGAGATGAATGGTACTCCCATGTCCAATTATCGAGCCAGGACTCGTTTTGCAATTGATTCGATTTATACGAATCCCGAAGTAACAAAAGAAGGGCAGGATAATTTAGCATTAAAATTGCATAATGAAATCGACCATGAAAAAGAATTGACAACTATGTTTAGAAATCGAGCTGCATTAAAACAGAAAAGGGAAACATCGTCTGACGGAGCAAAAGCATTTAATGATTTTTGTATCGATTTTTTAGAAACATCGAAAAAAACAAAAGAAAGTGTCTCAGGTACCTTAGAAGATGCCCAAAAAAGGTATGAAACTCTTAAAGAGGTTTACTGCCATCTTGAAGACGTTGAAAGGGAAACATATAGATTCGAAATGAATCTCCCAAGCCAGCCAATGATCACAAAATCAATGAAAGATGATATTTTGTTGAATCCAAAAGAGAAATAGACGTTTAGAATTTATTAATGATTATTGCTCTCATCATATCCATCTCTGTTCTACTCGTTTTGATATTAATTGTTAATACCAAAGGGTTTGAAATAGTTGGTATTGTTGAATCCATTGGCAAAAAGCTTGGTTTGATCAAAATTACTCATAATCCACAACATAGTGTTTTTGTTGATAAGGATAAGATCCATTTTAACAAATTTTCTTATCAATTAGCAAAACCGGTCCCAGCTCCAACGACTAGCGTTAGAAAACAATTCAAAAATCGGGTTCTTTTTAATGAAAAAATGCAAAAATGGGAAGATACACCTAGTGTTTTCTTTTCAAAATCCACAACAAGACCGAAGTCGTTTTCACGAACCGAGAATATAGACAATAATGCTTTTGGGATATATGGTCGTGAAAAGTCTGTCTCAACTGATATCTACAAGTCTCCTTTTTCTAATAAAAATGTATTTTGACAAAGAAACATGTGTAATATCAAAAAAACACTGAGTAATATTAGTATTTTGATATGTCTTCTACTATATATGCAAATATTCCTCCAAATTTGGTTATTAAACCCAAATCAATATTTGAAATTTCATGGAAATATTAAAGAATTCTTATACTAATGATGATCGAATCCATTCATCATCCGCTTCATTTGAGTTTGCATTGTCATCAATAACAACATTAGTTTCTGCAACTGTAGTAGGTGAAACACTATATTGAGTTAGCTCTTCCAGATGAAACCCTGCAGCACTCTCACTATCATCTTTGACAACCATTAGCTTGAAAACTATGAAAACAAGGATAAGAGCAGAAATTACTATTGGGATTAGGTAATATAGTGATTTTTCTTTTTGTTTTTCATCTGATATGGAAATATTTCTATCTACTTGATAATTGCTGTTTGAAGAATTGGATATTATGGAATAACTGGCGATTGATTCATATATTGATTGTGCCGGTGAGATAGTTTGATCAGGAGAATGTGATTGAGTAGGGGGGAACGATCGAGAAATACTTGGCGATAAATACATTTGGATTGTGTAATTAAGAGTTACACTTAATGATTGATCGATTGTTCTCTCATTTGTCATTCTCAGTGTTTCTTCGTTTGTTCTGGTGAGTTGTATTGTTTCTGTTCTTGTTGGATAATTTGTTCTAGTTGGTTGCATTGTTTCTGTTCTTGTTGGATAATTTGTTCTGGTTGGTTGTATTGTTTCTGTTCTGGTTGGATAATTTGTTCTGGTGAGTTGTATTGTTTCTGTTCTTGTTGGATAATTTGTTCTAGTTGGTTGCATTGTTTCTGTTCTTGTTGGATAATTTGTTCTGGTTGGTTGTATTGTTTCTGTTCTGGTTGGATAATTTGTTCTAGTTGGTTGTATTGTTTCTGTTCTGGTTGGATAATTTGTTCTGGTGAGTTGTATTGTTTCTGTTCTTGTTGGATAATTTGTTCTGGTGAGTTGTATTGTTTCTGTTCTTGTTGGATAATTTGTTCTAGTTGGTTGCATTGTTTCTGTTCTTGTTGGATAATTTGTTCTGGTTGGTTGTATTGTTTCTGTTCTAGTTGGATAATTTGTTCTGGTTGGTTGTATTGTTTCTGTTCTAGTTGGATAATTTGTTCTGGTTGGTTGCATAGTTTCTGTTCTGGTTGGATAAAGTGTTCTGGTTGGTTGCATAGTTTCTGCTCTTGTTGGTGCTAAAGTTCTCTGAGGAAGAGGGAAATCAGCGTTACAATGAAGAGAATTAAAGAACTGTAATTGATGGGTCTCTCTATAAGTAAATAAATTGTTTGAACTTGTTGATACTGGATTTGAAATAGAGAATGATGATGATAAATGTTCAATGAATGAATGAGACACTTCAAGAGAACCTGACCATACATAAAATAGATAATTATCATTATTTTGGAAAACGCAATACATCATCTTTGTTAATCCTACACCATCAACCAATACTACTCCATAGTCAGATGGGCTGTTGTTATGAATAATGTTTGCATATGAAATTGATATAGTTCCTGCGGGAGAAAAAAAGTTTAGGCACATGCTATCAGATGCTTTGTTGTTTGAGAAAGTGCAGTGTGAGCTTGTGAATGAAGATGGAGTGCCTTGACTAATACCTGAGGATTTAAAAGCATTGTTCATTGAACTATTTGTGTTGTCAATTCTCTGAATTCCTTTGATCATGCGAATTGGATAGATTCCAGTAGAAATATGAGAGCAAGCTGAAATTGATAGATACTCCACTTGATTCATCTGCAAAGGAACAAGATATGCAAAATGACCCCAGTATGAGGCATGGCATCTATTAGCGCATATCATTAAGAGATATAAATTATCAGAATTAAATGAAATGGCCCCTCCATAATCAGCTAAACAGTTATAGAACATAGAAAAACCAATATTCATTGAGTATGAACCACCTTGAACAAATATCACTCCACCGTTTCCTGAAAAAACGGATGATCTTGAGAAGAAACAGTGAGAAATTTCGATGTTGTTTTGATAATAAGACCTACCCTGGTCTATCCTTTCACTTTCACAAACCAACCTTACACCCCACATAATGTTTTTTGGTGAAAATTGAAGAAAAATCGGGGCATTTATGGTATTTTTCAGCAGCTTGAATATTGTGTTATTAGCTGACATGGTTTGTTCTATCTTTTCAATGTTACCAAAAATACAAATAATAGAAAGACCTAAAAATGGAATTATGAACATGGTGATTGTTTTTGTTTTGATTGAAGATCTTATTTGAAGGATATTTTTGTATATTTTGAATATAGTTTTAGATTCATTTTTAGAGATTTTCAATTTATTATTCATTAAAAACAAATAATTAACTGGAATCAGGTTAATTAGACAATTTTTTATCCTATTTGATCCCAAACATAATCGCTTGACAATATTTCTGAGAACATCATAACTAGTCGACACTGAATATAAAAAGACTAATATCAAAATATGGTATTTGATTGGGGTAAATTGGTTTGTTTGGCTATTGTTAGTAATTCTTCCAACAATATTTTGATTTGACAAACTAACTACAAAAATATCATGAAAATACCATCTCAGCATCATGATCTTTTGAATCTGTATTTGAATGTGGTGGTTCAGTTACAATTTATGAATATTATAACAAAAATATGAAATGGTCGAAATTTTCTTTCTTTTGAAACGATTTATTTGGCGTTTGTGTTTTGAATAAAAAAATTTTAGTGTCAACGATTTCAGTATCGAATTTTATAAAATAGCTTATTCAAACCACGAAAGTTAAATTCTGTTTACCCTTGAAACATTGGGCTATTTTTTGTTTTGGTACAGATGATGATCCACTTCAATGGGGATAGATCTTTTTAATTCTCATCTTCTTTCTTAATATATATGTAGATGAATAACAAAGAATAAAATATACTAATTCTTGTTAATCCATTAAAACAAGCCCAAGAATTCCTGAAGATTCAAAATGAAAAAATGATTTTACCAAGGATATTTTAATGATCCTATTGTACATATGATTGTTATAAACAGAAAAGTCCTTTTGATTCTTAAGATCACCCCTAATTAATAAAGTTTGATCATACCTTTTTCACAATGATCACCAATTTAAAGTGAATATTGGGACATTATCTCAGTATTTTTGCTCTCAAGATAATTATTAACTGGACTCTGTGGCTTCTGTCAGATATGAACACTCAGAAGAAATCGAAAATTCCTTAAAAAATTTCCTTTTTTTACCATATGGATGAGAAGATTTTATTTGAGAAATTTCTTTTTGGAGATGGAAATGAAATTTTTATTGATGATATGGAGTTTTGTATCGATCGAATTGTTATGTTGCCAAAGATTCGGCCTCATCAACTTGAAAAAGCAGTAAATTTGTCAATTGAGTATTGCAAATTTGCTGGTTTTCGTCAAAAACTTCTAGAAAAATGTAATGAGTGCCAAGTTTTGATATATCAATTGCATAAAAGGGGTATTTTTGAATTTGGAGAAATCGAACCATTTTTAAGAAATGGAGACACCTTCTTACTATGTTATTATTTTCGGAAAGGGATTGAAAATTTTGAGAGTTTTATCGAAAGTAAGAGCAAGCCCAATGGTTATGATACATCATTCTTCGAGGATGAAAATGAAACTGATCAATTGATCGAATTTGGTTATCTTCAATCAAGTATTGAGTATTGTCTTAAATATGATGTTATTGATGATTTAGTTGTTTTCGATAATTTATATCAAGAAGCTAGATGGAGTCCTTTTGAGTGGAGTGATAAGCCAGATTATCTTGATTTACTATCTTTTTCTGGTTTCTTTGGATCAATCAAGTGCTTTAAACATCTGGTAATGAAAGGATTTGAGATTAATGATTATGTGTTATCAATGGTTGTATGTGGTGGTTGTTTTGATCTCTTCCATATTTGTCAAGGACAACTAGTTTTGACACCAAGTCTCATTTGTCAAGCATCTCAGTTTTTTCACTTACCTTTGTTAGTTTTCTTGATAGAAAATGGAGCTGATATTAATTCAAAAGATGAATATTATTGTACTTCTCTTCATAATGCTGCTAAAAGTGGTCATCTTAGTATTGTTGAATATCTAATTAATCAAAAAGCTGACATAAATGCAAAAGATGATTATTTAGAGTTTTGATATTTAATTGGACTCCTCTTCATTATGCTGCTAATAATGGTCATCTTAGTGTTGTTGAATATCTAATTAATCAAAAAGCTGAAATTAATACAACAACTAAATATGTCGAGTTTTTAGAATTAATATAACTCCTCTTCATGCGGCTTCAATTAATGGACATCTTAGTGTTGTTGACTTTTTAGTTAATCAAAAAGCTGAAATAAATGCAAAAGGCAGTATGGTTGAGTTTTTATAATTAATAAGACTCCTCTTCATTTTGCAATTGAATACAATCGTCTTAGTGTTGTTGAGTATCTGGTATATAAAAAAGCTGATATAAATGCAATTGGTTATTATGTTAAGTTTGAATATTAAGTATAACTCCTCTTCATTATGCTGCTATTAATGGTCATCTTAGGATTGTTGAATATCTTGTTAATCAAAATGCAGATATAAATATAAAAGATCAATTTATTCAGACTCCTCTTCATTATGCTGCTATTAATGGTCATCTTTGTGTTGTTGAATATCTAGTCAATCAAAAAGCAGATATAAATGCAAAAGATAACAGTGTTGAGTTTCTATATTGAAAAATACTCCTCTTCATTATGCTGCTGCTAATGGTCATCAAGGTGTTGTTGAATACCTTGTTAATCAAAAAGTTGATATTAATGCTAAGAATAAGGATGGAAATACACCATTGGAAATAGCATCGAAATCGAATGTTGTGGAATTCCTCAAGAGTAAAGGAGGAATATAAGTCAAAAAAGGAAAAAAAAACAACATTCATTAGATTTTTTTGAATATGTTATCAAGCTCTGGTTTTGAAGTTAAAAAAATCAACAACTATTGGTTTTCCAAAGGGGTTAGGACAAGAGAAGAACATTCAAAGACATTTTTGAGCCGCTGAAGTATCTCTTTCCTGGTTTATTGATAGCTTTTTGTTTGTTTATAGGCTCCACTTGTTGAAGCTGCAGCTGATGTAGCTATAACAATTTCTAATTCAGTCCTCAGAGAATGTGAAAACTCTTCATTGATCAGCATTGGATGATGCTCTGGGAAATTCACTCTGATAAAAATATGAATTATATAAATAATATTTACTTCTTTATCTTTATAGTAAAATGTTATAGTTCATTGTTCATATTCATTTCACAGAAGTAATGAAATCTATAATACATGAGATAGATAACTGGAAGCCATAGAAATTTGTCCTGAAACTAAAAAACAAGAACATAAATGAAACGGCAAAAACATCAAAATTACAAGAATTACCAAATTCAATTTGATCTTTTGTGCTGGAGATATTGACATGCTATTTCAAATACAAAAAAAACTTCCTTTTCTTCTTATTCATATAATCATAACACTCTAAAACTTCTGGAATATTCACAAATTATTTTCCATTTGAAATTTGCAATATCTTTCTAAATTAGCCACTAATATTGTATTAATAAAAGAGTCATTTGATTATCTGAATACATAATTATGATAGTGATTCAGTTCAGAAATAATTGATATGTTTATTTAATCGATAAACATTTAACAAAGGTGACAATTTTACAATATTTTACAAAAATGGAATTGGACAGGTGGATCGATGCCATTAGGAAAGGAAACCGTCTCGAGGAAAATGAAATTGTAATGCTCTATGATAAACTATCTGAAGTTCTTTATCAGGAATCTACTTTATTGGTTCTTCCCTTGCCAATTACCATTTGTGGCGATATTCATGGGCAACTTTATGATCTATTTGAACTTTTTAGGGTTTCTGGAGGTGTTGAAAATAATAACTATTTGTTTTTGGGTGATTATGTCGATAGGGGGTACTTCTCTCTTGAGACTTTCACATATCTTGCTTGTTTAAAGCTTAGATATCCTGGAAAAGTGATGTTACTTAGAGGAAATCATGAATGTAGAACTGTTAACCAACCATATGGGTTTTATGAAGAGATTGTTAATGCGTATGGGCATGCTGGTTTATGGAAAAAATCGAATGAGATTTTTGATTTACTACCTATTGCTGCAATTGCTGGTGATCGAATTTTTTGTGTTCATGGGGGTCTTAGTCCCTCTATCAAATTATTGGAGACAATTCCTCTTTATGAGAGAAATCAAGAGCTTCCAAACAAGGGCCCTTTAACTGATTTATGCTGGAGCGATCCTGATGATAAAGTTTCGAGCTGGACAGCCAATAATCGAGGTGCAGGCTTTATGTTTGGCCAACAACAAACGAATGAATTCTGTAGAAACAATAATATCGATCTTATTGCTCGTGCTCACCAACTTGCACAGAAGGGATATGAATATTTCTTTAATGAAGAACAGATAGTCACTGTGTGGTCTGCTCCCAACTATTTATATAGATCTGGGAACGCAGCATCTGTTTTGCGTATAGATGAAAATCTTAGAAAAGATTTTATTATGTTTGATGCAGTTCCGAATGATCAAAGAGTTATACCCGAAGAATTGCAATCCAATTACTTTGCATAAATAATCATTTTTTCTTATTAATGGCAAAAATCCAATTGGATATACTCTGCAAAATAGAAAGAAAGAAAAAAAGAACTTTTGAAAGATCGAAGGACTTAATGGTAACAGATGAGCTTGATTGAACAGATACAAGAGCGGCATCTGCATGATATTTACATGAAGATGACTCTATTTCAAGACTTTCTAAAGAATGTGTTAACATTTTCACCGATTTTTCTATGTTGTGTATTTCTTGATCAATCTGAGAAGTCTTTGTCTGAAGATACTGATATCTACTTATCAATTCATCGTTAGAACTACTAGAAAATGGCTTTGATATGTTACTAGATTCGATAGACTCGAAAAATTGAGTTATCTGTGGTGAGTCTGGAGAAGCATTCATTTAATGATTTTGTTTTCCTTGTTTTTCTCTCGGATTCTCAACGAATATGATTTTGATGACTATTACCAAGACAAAGATAACCTAGCTATCCTGTTTCATGGCAATAACTGTGATAAATGCAAGGAAGTTTTTCTTGATTTTGAAGATGCATCATTTTTTTTCAGAAATACGACTTTCTTGACTTTGGATTGCTCAAAAAATCCAAAGTTGTGTAAAAAACTTGCAGTTGTTCGATATCCATCTTTATTACTTATTAGGAAATCTCATAGAGCTCATATTGTTTTCGATAAAGGGATCAAATCTGAGAAGATAATTGATTTTGTTATGGAAAACTCATGTGAGTGCCCTTTTTATCAATATTTTGAACATTCTACAATTAATCAAAGCAACATTGTTAGTTACATTAAGAAACCATGTGGTGTAATAGCTTTCTACTCTCAGAAATCTATAAATTCGATCCCTTTTTGGCCCGTTGTTAGGAATATTTCCCGTGTATTTATTGAAGACAAGAGCATTTCTATCTCAACTTGTGATTGCGACACTCATCCTTCTTTATGTAACAAAACCAGCGATCTTCCTGTCTTCATTTTGTATAAAAATGGTTCTGAGATAAAAATTGATCAAAATACTATGAGCGAAACTGTGGAATCAATCAATTCTCACTGTGGTGCAAACAGAATGCTAAATGGATTCTCGAAACACATATCCTGCATAGACTATTTTACGACGAACAAAAATTCTCCTTCAGAGTTTTGTTCAAAAACCATATATAGATACAAAAAACATGGCTATAAAACTCTCCTTAAAGATGCTTCGTTTCTCGAACATATAATCGAATCAAGATATGGATCTCTATCAACTCTTAACAACGCCAGCCGTCTACTAGATGCAATTAGGGATCTCTTTACCTACAATAACCTACCTGGGCTCTAATCCTCTTGATCTGATTTGAATGAATTACGGACTTGTTTATTTCTATGAGTTCGATTTACGATTCTATTTTTCTTGTTCGGATAGATAATCCAGATGCCCCAGGTTTGATGAAGACCCATCCCAATGGTGTTGATTTGGGTAAAGATGCGTTTGAATTCTGTTCATCGTGCTGGCCTTTTTCTGATGATGTGATTCCTTCCAATAAGGCATCTCTCATATTTAGTTTTAGTGTTGGTTCATCGTACTACCATGTTTATCTTTTCATCTTTGCCGGTGTCCCTTATGAAATAATTATTGGAACAAGAAGGCCGTTCTCATATCTCCTTACAAGTTTTCTCAAGGATGTAAAAAAACAGTTTTCCAGCAGCGGAGAATTTCAGGATCCAACATGCCGTTTTACTTATGTGTTTTCTTTGATGTCATCCTGGCCTCGAGGTGCTGTTGAGAATGCAATTCTGACATTTCCTGAGAGTTCTCTTGCCATTACCTTTGATTATACCCACTTTTCTTATGCTCAGTATGATCCTTTGCGATATTTTTCTCCAGATCAATGCTTTGCAATATGGCATTCCATTTTTACCGGGCATCCACTCCTTATTATCAGCAACTCTGCTGATGTTGGAAGTAAGAGCTGTTTTGCTGCTTATTCTTTGATATCTCCTTTACTATTCGCTGATGATGATGTGATATGGTTAAGAAAATCAGATCCTCGCTATCAAAAGATTTTAGCTGGTAGTACTGAGTATAAAGTTGTTTGTGCTTCATATGAGAATATTGCAGAAAATTGTTCCCAGTTTAAAGTTATCAGAGCTTCAGATGGAAGAAAATCAAATGTTAATTCGGAGAGTAGTATTCGTGAAGTATTCAGTAAATTGACAACCCGGATATTGCGGATTATAATTTCTGAGTTGGATAATTTACTCACCATTGATGCCTATTCTGATTTTCTTGGGATTAATTTTTCGCATGAAGGGTTTAAAGAAATATTAAGAACAATAAATTCTCCAGAACTTCCTTCATTTGAAGATTTCCAGATGTTTGAGAAAACAAATACTTTTAAAAAATGGAGACATGCCCAAGCATTAAGAGAAAGCCTAAGAAATGCTATCCTTTCTTATATTCCTCATAATAGTTTCAAAGATAAAAGCGTCCATGAGTTATCATTGATTATTGAGGGGATAGAAGCAATGAAAGTTAAACACTGGAATGATGCACATATGTTGGCTGTTTTACAAAAACATGAAAAACATGTAGTAAGACAAATTGTCAAAAAACAGAGCCATTGAAACAGTATTTAATTGTCTCTAAATATATGTCAAATGGGCTTAATGAGATTCATCATTCTCTGATATATGTCATTATATACCCTAAAAATTTACATGATCGATCATTTTTTCATGGAGGAATATATACAGTTTGAGAGTGTTCTTTATCAAGATGATCCCATTTTTGAAAATCTAAATCATTGTGATGTAAACTTTTGTGTTGATAGATTGGTTAATCATCCTTCTTTGCGGCCATTATTACTTGAGAAGGTTGTTTCTTTATGTAAAGATCTATGCCATCAAACAGACTTTAAAGAAAAACTAGTGGAAAAATCTGCTCTTATATGTCCTGTTCTATTATTTCGCCTCTTCAAATTAGGTGTTTATACTGCTAATGATATTAAACCATTACTTCAGGATGATGATTGTTGGTTATTATGTGTATATTTTCGAAAACAGATTCGGCACTTTGAAAGTTGTTTTAAAACCAAACGGAAAAATTTTAATATCCAATTATATAATGATAATGATATAGATCAAATGATTGATTATGGTTTTGTGTCTAATTCGATTGAGTTTTGCTTGAAATATGATGATTTAGAAGTATTAAAATCTCACCACATTTCTTTAAAGAACAATAATGGTCAAATTGGGAAATGGAATCCTTTTGAGTGGGCAAAAGACCCTGTTTTCCCTCTTGATTATTTAGCATTCTCTGGATACTTTGGTTCAGCAAGGTGTTTTAAATATTTATTGTTGAATGGATATGAGATTTCTGATATTGTTTCCAGGATTGTTGTCTGTGGAGGTAATTCTGACCTCTTTCATATATGTAATGATAACAATATGCATTTTTCAGAGCATATATGTTTGGCTTCACAGTATTGTCGAATGTCTATTCTGAGTTTTCTTGTTGAAAAAGGCGTCAGTGTCAATACAAATAATTTGTGCAAAGATACAGCTCTACATATGGCATCAAAACATGGTCATATTAGTGTTGTTGAATTTCTAATTCAGCATAAAGCAGAACTAAATAAAAAAGATTGGCATGATGTAATTTATAATCCCAAAACACACCCCTTCATTTAGCAGCGAGTCAAGGTTACTTATGGATTGTTAAATACCTTTTTTATCATGGTGCAAATATTCAAGCCAAAGGTACATTTGGTGTTCTATTTAATTTATTTGGACGCCTCTTCTTACAGCATCTTTTAATCACCAAGATTCCATTGTTGAATTTCTTCAACAAAATGAGATCTTTCAGCCTGCTCACAAAAATGATTTATAAACTATTCAAAATATTGGTAAAATATGTCAGTTCATTTAAGTAACAAAATGGAACAAATTTGTATTAAAACAGCGAGAGGTTATCATTCCATTAACAAAGATACGATGTGTTGTTCGAAGAAATATATGGATCGGTATTATAATCAAAAAGATGTGGAACTGAAAGAAGAAAGTAATCCTAGTTTTTCTGGATTTGTTAAATATCTCAATGAAGGGATATTGCCAAATAGTGAAACTGAGCAACTAAGTATTTATTATCTCCTGGTTGAATGGAAATTTCATCATTTTATTTTAGAAAACTATGTAAATAAGATGGCTTTTTTGACTAATGATTTTGTTATTAGATTTAAAAAAAAAATGTATAATACTAATATTTCACGTATGAGTATGCATTGTTCAGTTATCAGAAACTATATAGATTTATATCCCGGTTATATTTTTGAAGTTAAATTCAAATGTTCTGAGGAGGTATTCATTGAGTTTCTAGATTTATTAAATGGAAAAGTCTCTGTAAACGATATTAGTAGCTACGGTGAGGTTTATAGACTATGTGAATTTTTGGAATGCAGATTAATGTGCATGTTCTTTGATCAAAAAAGGTTACTGTTATATGAACTCACAAACAATTCTGATTCTTCAATGTTGACATTTTTTAATGTTGAAAAAATAATTGGGAAAGATATAAAATCGTACTTGAATCCCGATTTAGCTAAATTGCCCCTTCCCTTTTTAATTCGAGTTTTTCAAGAATGTACAATTGAATTTAGTATATCAGAGATTAAACCCTTTTTAGAGGGTTTAGTTCAGCAACGCCCTTTGACTTATCAAATGATTCTTAATAATATCATGTTCAAAAATATGATACCCTCCGATATGAAAGAAGCTGAAGATTTATTTTCTTCAAAAACGAATATCAACAAAATACTCATTTCAACAATGAATACATATAAAGAAGAAATCAAAAAATTTATTGATAATGAGAATAACATACAAAATGGACGAAAAAAATCAAAGAAAAAATTGGAAACTGAGATTGAAAAGTGGAAAAAAGAGGAAAAATCTGACTTTGTGCTGCCAGATATATTACAAGCTGCATACTTTGGCCATCTTTTTAGTGTTGTTTTTTTATTACACCAAGGTTCTGATGTTAATACACGTGATGACACTAAAGACGGATGGCATATAAAAGGCTTTAGACCTATTCATTATGCAGCAAAATATAATCATTTAAAAGTACTTGACTATCTTGTCAACAATGGGGCAAATATCGATATAGTTGATGATGAACTGTTTTTTTAAAAGATTTGGAAACTCCTCTTCATATTGCAACTCATTTTTGTCATTTTAAAATTGTTAAATATCTAGTTGAACATAATGCAAAGACCAATCCTGATAACCAAATTTACCACAAAATACTTATGAAGGCACTCCACTTGACATTGCTGTAATGTTGAACACTGCTGAATCAAAAGAAATTGCAATATATCTAAAACAAATAGGAGCGAAAAAATGAATGAAATCAGTGCTCAGTAAACATGCAACTCTATGATGAACAATTTTAATCACATTCAGAAAATGGATTCGAGAAACATGACTTGCTTTCATCTACAAGAAAGAATTAAAAAACTTAATATTGATTCCCAAGTTGTTGATAAGCAAATTGATCTTAATCAAGAAAAGGTTACTGGACTTCTTAAGCAGTGCTTAGAGCAATCTCATATTAGAGCTCATAGAGTGTTTTTATCCGAGCAAAGTACTCAAAGATATAATAGATCGATCCTTAAGGAAAAAGTATTTGCAACTGAGTCGCTGGAGATAGCCGATTCTTTGACATCATTAGAATTACCTGAAGAGTTTTCAAAAGTTCCTATCAAGTCATTCCTTAATGTATTCTTTGATAATATTAATTCCTTTTTGCCAGTATTTTTCAATTTAAATCCTTCAAAAATATATCGCGGGACATTTTTAGCAGATCCAGCCGTTTCATTAATGAGATGTGTAATTCCTTCCATTTTTGGATACTGCTGGGCAAGGGAGCCGGCTATTTCATATGCAAGGAACCTTTCCAAATGGTTTGGAGTGTTGGTAAGTACAAAGTCTGATTTTTTCTCTGATTTTCTTGATCATTGGATGTTTCAGGCATACAGAGGGTTCTTTTTACTATTGAACTTTGGTCCATTTATTCAAAAAGCTATTAGACCTGTTTTTTGTGAGTTCATTCAGTATAATATGGTGCTTCAAGTATATCCCGACTTACTATTTATAATTGCGAAAAAAATGTTGAACAACATAATGGAATATTTTTACTTAATTCCCGAAGTTGTGAACGAAACATTTGAATTTTTGTTCTATGAAATAGATCAACTCGATAAGAATAATGATGAAAAGAACCTAATGAAAACTCAAGTACTTAAACATATTTTCTATGATTGTATCATTAAACCCATTCTTGAAGATCCATTTCAAAATGATGTGTTTGATATTCCACTCCTGATAGGAGACTATGAAAACTTTCAATTAGTTTATAGTATTTTTCTCCTACGTCTCTCGCCTTCAACTCCAGATTTCAAGTTCACAAATTTCTTTGAAAATCATAAACATCTTTTCGAAGATTTTGATCCTTTTAGAATAATGGAGCCTATTCTTGAAAAAAAGGCATCACTTCCTATGCCATCTCAACACACCTTCTGTACATTGGTACAGTGTGCACATCAACCATTATTATTTTCGACACATACATTGCTTTTGCTATTCAGATTTATCGTATCACTTCAGCAAGCCACGAATTTCCCCAAAGCCATTAATAGGCCCATCAATTCTATATTTGAGCAGAATCTTGACCAACAGCTTCAATCTCTTCCAGAACATTTCTTTTGGTTTCCATGCTATTCACTTCAATATTTAGAAATTCCGCCAATTACCTTTTTCTCAAAGATTAAACCATCGCCGCTTTATAAATTGCTTTCATCGCCACATCTCCAAATATCTCCTGAAATCATTTCTCCTAAAGAATCATTGCAAAATGCAATGGAATTGGTACCCCTTCAATCTCGCCCAGATATTCGGGCACAAGTACTATGGATGCTTCAGGAACAAGTTGATCTACCCAAATCAGTTGAAAACCTTATAGAAGAGATTGGATCGATGACAAAACTCATTTTAGAGAAAAGAGAAAGAGCCAAACAGCTCCAGCTCTACTCAAGATACCTAATAGAATCGATTAATTATTACAAGCAAGAAGGTGTATTAATGTCGATTGGCTATTCATTATTCCCACAATTTTTGAACGAGATCAAGACTGATATAGATATGACAGATAAAACGAAGTTGCTTGTTCAGGAGATTCTCGGAACCCTTTTCCCTGTACTTGGAAAGTATATTGTCCAATGCATTATTATGGCTGTATCTCCCACTGTTAAATATGAAAAACCTCCTCCTCCTGTTCCGGAGTCAAATGATCCTGAAATAAGGATAATGAGAAACATGGTGAACAGAACTTATAATTTGACCTGTCTCCTTCCTAATATTATTATGATATCCAGAGATGTTTCGGCTATACTTTGGTATGGGAAAATGAACTCAATAGAACGACCTGTTAAAAAATGCTATTCAGCACCATTTCTAGATAACCCTTCTTTAATGGCGAGCAGAATTAATACATGTTTGATGACCTTGGCTCCAGATGTATTGTCAATATTGTTTTCTAAAAATGAAATTGAAGCACTCTCTGCCTTTTCTCAGTCCTTTGCAGAATGAATAATGTATAGTTATGCAGTTTTGTTTCTATGATATAATAAACACTTAGTAATTGCAATTTTCTATTATATATGAAAATGAAAATGTTTAGAATAAAATGAAAATGATTCAAATTTGTTCTAAACATTATTTGAATGTTGTCTACGGATTCATCTGAGAAGTAGCAAGATCTGAAAAAGATACTTGCATCATTCTAGATAAAAGAAAATCTTTTGGCTGAATTATGTAATATTAGAATGAGTTTGAAGTCGGATATATGATAAATTGGGATTTTATTGTATATTTCAAAAATTCCAAAATCTATTCTGTTTTTCTACATGCATAAATTACCATTAAACTTGATATTCCTCCCATTTCGCGTTTCGGTAATCTGAATACTGCTTTTTAGACTATTATAATACTTTTGAATGTCATTCAATTGTCTCGTTACTGTCTCAAGTTGTTTATCTACAATAGTTTTAATCCTATTGTTATCTTCTTTGTATGCTTCATTTTGATTTTGTATTTCATTCAACTGTCTCATTGTTGTGTCGAGTTTTTGAACTAAAGAATTTCTTATCTTATTGTTATCTTCTTTGTATGAATCATTTTGATTTTGTATTTCGTTCAACTGTCTCATTGTTGTGTCGAGTTTTTGAACTAAAGAATTTCTTATCTTATTGTTATCTTCTTTATATGAATCATTTTGATTTTGTATTTCGTTCAACTGTCTCATTGTTGTGTCGAGTTTTTGAACTAAAGAATTTCTTATCTTATTGTTATCTTCTTTATATGAATCATTTTGTTTTTGTATTTCATTCAATTGTCTCATTGTTGTGTCAAGTTTTCTTAGACAATCACTGTTTAAATTAGAGTACTTTTCTTCCATTTTCCGATTAAAATCATGTTTATAACTATCAAAATCTATAAGAATCTTCTCTTGAAAACGCTTATTCTCTTGCTCTAGGTTTTTCTTCATCTCTTCATAGTATCGAATAACAATATTTTGATCCTCAATTCTCTTTTTATCTTCTTCATTTTTAGTTTCTAATTCATGAATCCTAGACTTCATATCCAGATTGATCTGCTTTAATTCATCAAATCGATTTATAAACCCACCCAAAATATGGCTGTTGAGAGAAAAGAAATCATTTGAGTCCTTATCAGAAAAGATACTCATGAATTGGTTTAATTCATCAACACTATTTGATGGTTGTAATTGAATCAATGATAATAGAATCGATGCTTTTAGAACACTAGATTTAATACAATATGCAAAAAATTGTTGTATGAGAGAAATTGAGAAAAAGGAGTTGCTTGTTTGGAATGCTCGGATTAAGAGAGGAAGACTGATTTCGCAAAAATTTGGCAGAATTATAAAAGACTCGAGGTTGTTACATATTACATTTTCATAGATGGAGAAATCAAAAGAATCCTCGTGCTCGTTTTTCATTATTGTGGATAATAGAGCCCCTGGAGAAAGCTTATTGATCATTGTATAAAGAGAAGAACACCCAAAGAAATGACAAAGTTCCATAATTTCTTCAACATCAACCAATTCTGGCTGACTGATACGATTATGAACGAGATCCAAAAAGACTGTTACTGAGTGAGGTGAGAATTGATTATTGATAGAAAAAACTTCATTAATATTTGATACGCAAAACTCTTGGAAAACTGAACAATGAAAGAATAGACATCCAATATTGATCGGATATTCCACATTTCGATGATATATAAAACCATTCATTGTTTGTGATTGGATTAGATCACGATAAGAAATCAAAACCGAGAAATGACATTCCCATTCATTTAAAAGCTGTAAAACTACTATTTGGTCTTCGAAACTATCAGGAACAACGCCTCTTTGAAGAAATTCGAAAAACTGTTTCACATTATTATGGCTTGCTTTTGAATCAAAATCAACAGATTCTTTCCCTCCAAATTCTCGATAGTATCTCTTCAATCCAATTCCTTCTTTGGGAAGAATAAAGTTCTCGTTCTCGTGTCTAAATAGAACATAAGAGTGTGGATCCATTAAAAAAAATGACATAAATGTTTCTTAAAAAAGTCACATATTTGTATTAATCTTTTTTATATCATTTTTATGAGATTGGAATGTTAATGGTTGTCAATTTTGATTGGGAAATTATATTCCGATAATACCAAATATGCAAAAATGATTAATTATATTTTCCTATTCTTTTATTCATGTTGTTGAATTTCTCTTCCTATTGTTTTGCATATTTCATTCAACGATTTCCTTGTTATTTCAAGCTTTCTTAGACAATTTTACATTTTTTATCGTTTGATTTATTGTCACTTTTATATTTATAATCGATGTATTTATGTTTTTTATATGTTGTTTTAACAGAATCATGTGACTCGAGATCCAATGCTAATATTACCACTAGAATTGTTCCTTCCCAATGTGTTACGATAAACGATTGTGTATTTTGGTTTTGTACTTGTAATGACCATGGTGGAGCGATTTCAATTAAAACAGGTGAATCAAATAGTGTTGTAAGCGGGACAATATTTTACTCTTGTTCTTGTGGTAGTTACAATGGAGGAGCTATATATAAATATGCGGGGTATCAATTTGATTTAAACAGAGTATGCTTCAGTCAATGCTCTGCTGGATCTGGATCAAGTTTTTATATTGACATGTACTATTGGTCATTCAATATTTGCAAAGTTAATCTTACCAGTGTTAACTTATGTTCCAAATCTTTGATTTCATCCCAAAAACACTCTTCTAGAGCCATATGTGCCAATTATAGTGTTCAAAACTTTAATTCATCCAATAATTTCATTTATGAAGATGTTTCTGGAATTGGTTTCAAGCGAGTTGAAAATGCAAGACTGGATTTTTGTTCATTTTCCAATAATGTTGGTAATTCTGTTATATCATTCGAAATGAGAAGCAAAAACTTGATAACATACTGTAACTTTATAAGTAACTCTAAGAGCACTTTAGAAAATGGTGTAATCACTTCTGATGAGAGTTTTGTGGTCAAGAATTCAATGTTTAAATCAAATAGTAATATAATATGCAAAGGAACAATGACTTTTGAATCATGTTCAGTTGATAATATGACCTTTTCTGGTTCAATTGCAACTTTATATCTTCAAAACAATCCAACAATGATTAGTCACAATAGATTCTCGACACAATTCTGCAGTGCCTCTATTTATTACTTTGAAACCATCTTCATTCAGAAGAAAGCATTAATATCATATGTCCTTTTCTCAATAATAAATACATGTCTCTATTAATAGTCATCTGTTGTATTATACAATTGCATTTTTTAGATGCTTCAGTTACTTCTCAGCTTTTCTTTTTCTTGTAATAGCCCTCCATCTACTTTTATGACATCAAGGTGGGAAACATCATCATGTTTCAATATTTTGAACTGTGTTTTCTATTCTTGTACTTATATTTCCGGGAATGGAGGTGGTATTTCCATTAATCCATCTTCTGGATATCAATCCATTATTGGAACATCTTTTATATCTTGTACATGTGGTAATAATAATGGTGGCGCTTTCTATGATTATGGAGGCCTATACTTTGAGATTAATCGAGTTTGCATTTTTAATTGTTCAGGAAAATCAGGGTCTTCTTTTTATATAGATTTGTATTATGGAACAACAGATACCTCAAAAATCAACCAATCATCTGTTCAATCCTGTTCTAATTATAAGGATAATGCCGGATCACACATAATGAGAGTTATGTATGGCCGCTTCTCTTTTGATTCGATGAATATGACAATGAATTCAATCAATGGAGCAGTGTCTGGGATTTCATTTTATAACGTTGTGAGATCGAGAATTGATCACAGTTCTTTTGGAAAAAACAATGGAAACACTGTTGTCTTTTTTGAAATTGGTAATGATAATGAAATTTCTGAAAGCAATTTCTATGATAATCATAAATGTGTGACAAGTTTGGGTGTTGTTTCTAGCGACAAAACTTTTACCATTCGAAAATGCTCTTTTAAAGCTAACAATAATATTATTGGATCTGGAACAATAGTGTTTGATTCTTGTTCATTTGATAATTTCGCCTATTCTGGATCAGTAACAACTCTGAATTGCAACTCTTTTCCAACATGGATACAGCACTATGTATTTTATTCTCACTATTGTTCAAATCGCCAACAAAATACAATACAACACCGGCAACTATCAAAGTTTATAGTTCACTTATGTACATTCATCCTAAACTAAAAAAATTTCGCATAGGATGAACAATTTATTACTCGTTTGGATCTTGAGTTGTTGATTTCGTTATAAATAAAGCATTTTCATCATTGTTTTGTTTTGGAGGGTCAATACTATCAACAATATTCTCAAGATCGGGCTTTTTTGGTTCAACAGGATCTTTGAATTCACTATTTGTCATGTTTTGATTTGAGACTGCCTTTTCATTCGAGTTTTGTACTTCTGTTTGAGTATTGCTGTCAACTTGTTCTAAATCCTCGATATTGCTTTTGTTTTGCTCATTAATAACTTGTTCAATAAGTGGAGTTTTCTCGTTGTGCTTCAGCTCTTTAGGTTTTTGATTCGATTTCTTGACTTGTTTGTCTGGTTTTTTACTTTGGTTTTCCCTTTTTAACTCGTTGTCAAATGATAAAACGATTTGTTGAATATCATCTTGATTTGCTAATGACCCTGGTGTGATTGATTGCCTTGTTGAATCATTCTTATGATCAAAATAATCTTTAATTTGCCTAATCCTCTGCTTCTTTTTCTGGTTTTCTTTTTCATTGATAGAAATCATTCTTTGATCATTTGGTGGTATGAGAGGAGGTAAAACTCTATCTGGTGGAGGTGATGAAACTCCTTGATTGGTCTGTGCGCATGAAGGAGGAGGAATGGGAGATATTGGTTGATCTTTAATTGATGATTGGTTTTGTGATTGTTTTATCAATATCACATGATGTCTATTTGTCAACGCATCTAGGCCAGCTTGATGTTTGGAAAAAATTATTGCCTTTAAATGATCTCTAGTATCATTAAACAATTTCCTTTCTTGTTCTTGTTTCTCCATTACTTTCTTTTTAGCAATTTGATAATCATAATTTAATTGAGCTTGGGCTCTTTGCAATTCTTGTGCCTCAAGCTTATCAGTCTCGGCTTTTATTAACTTGGCTCCTTCAAAATCACCACTCTTGGCCATTCTCTTTTCCTTATCATATAAAAGTAATAATCCCGGAGATGGTTTTCGGTATTTCCTTGGCATTTCATCCCTCCATACAGACTCAAACGAATTCATATCCTTCTCAAGTTTGGATTCAAATATATCTCTCTTGGTTTGGGTATCCTTATCAAATTCATCTGTTTCCAGATCTAATCTCTGAATAAGCTCATTCCTCTCCTTTTCAAAAGCAACATCAAGCTCCTCGTAATTAACAGCTTCTGGGCGATGAATACACACTTCTTGTTTGATTATATCATAGAAAAAATCTGCTTTTTGAGCACTTTCATAGTCACGATTTGATGCAGAAAATGTGGAAAACTCCTTAAGATGTATCAAAACTTTGTTGATATTGCCTGATGCAATAGTAGACATATCGGAATTTGCAAATAATTTCTCACGAATTTGAATACACTCGGGATCGTTTAAATATGTTTCAAAAACCGAAGGAGTCGAATTTTGGGTTTTGCTTTGATTTTTCGGCAAATATGAAGGAATATTCTCTTCATTTCTTGGTGTTCTGGATTTTCCAATATTATTCGCTGTTCGCGACTTCGGTTTTATTATCGAACGCTCATTTTGCATCGAAGACTTGGATTTCGAACTAGTTTTGTTTATCTTTATAGAACTTGGCTTTTTATTCGCTCCTTTTTTTTCCTCCATTTCCGTTTTTTGGATTTTTTCCCAAAAGGGGAATTGGAGAAGGAAAAAAATGAAGAAAATTCTTGATTGTGAGAAAATGTATCTCATGAAAGAAAAAGGCCCTAATAAAAATGACATATTGTTGGAGTTTTTTTTACAAACTCAAGACTATATCAGCACTTTGATAATAAATAAAGGCTTAAGTCAGATGAATAGAAGTTTGTATAAACAATTATCAGATTTAAGGGATGTGATTTTGAGGTTTTGTGAAGAAATTTGCGTAGAAGATGTTTCTCTGGTCCATTTTGTCCATTATTTTGTGACAATGAAAATGATGTATAAGATTGATGTATGTGATCAATATTTTCAACTTTTCATCCCTGTTATGCTTAAAAATTTCGAAATAGGTTTCAAAGCAGCTAGTTTATCTCCCAATGATATTTGTTTTTTCTCGAATTTTTTTATCCCAACATCCATTGTTAACCAAAGAGCATATCAGATCTTGTTTCATCATATGATCTCCTTGAACGATATTGATTTTTTACAATGGATGTGTCACTTAAAAAGATTTTTGAGTGATTTTTGTCCACTTGTTATATCAGTATTATCTGAGGAGCTGCTCTTTTATATTGCTGACCATGAGTTTGACTCCAAACCCAAACTCTTGAAACTTTTTCGAATTTTTAATGTAGTTTTTTTATGCAAAAATGTTAAATCTCTTCCTCCGATGTCATGTGTAAGAAAATTATGGATAAAAATGAGGAACAGCCCTGATTTAGTTTCAGAAGTATTATCAATTCTTTTAGAAGACTCATCAAAATGTCAGAATCCTATTTATATATCAATAGTATTAATGTTTCTGTTTGATAATCATGTTAATAGTACACTCACATGGCAAAATGTTGTTTCATCATTTGGCTATATTAACAATGATAGTGTTTATTATTTTGGGGCATTTCTTGCTGTCCTCAATTTTTCCAGCTTATTAGATGTTGATTTTGAAGCATTATCAGGGATTTCGCCATTTAATGCCAAAAAAGTTTTTGGAGATAGAACAAGTGAATTTATAACCTATTTACCTGTGATTAGATCGCAGCAATGGGTTTATACTAATTCTCTCCTCAGTGTTGAAGAGATTGGACTGAAGCCAAATCAAAAGATGAATTTTTATTTATTTGATTCTGATGATAATTATTTAAAATATGATAAGGAAAGTCTTTTTGCAATACTGTTGTCAGATAATCGGCTGGTTTATTCTTTTTATTTAACCATTAACACAATAATGAGATCCATCCCTCCAAATATTATCACTAACTCTTTAATGGATATTGAAAATGCTTTAGTTTTCCCTTTATTGAAAACAGAGAGCATTAAAATGGATTCTTCAAATATTTTTTTGATGACCATTCATGAGATTTTTAAGCGGCCAACATCTTCTATCACTGTTTTGGAAAATTATTTTCATCAATGGTCTGATGTATTATTTAATTTTTTGTTTTCATCTGATTATTGTATTCGTGAAATAGCATTCGAATGTCTTATTGATCATTTAATGTATATGAGGCAAGGATACCAAAATCTTGTTCCAATTTTATGTGAATCAATTAAAAAGAAGAATCAGCTCTTTTCCGAAACATTTATAATCAGAATCATTCCCAGAATTATAAAAACGTTGTGCACAATCTTTTTCAGGATTACTAATGTTGAAGAAATGCCAAAAGAAAAAATGAGACAAGTATTAAATGATGATCCCAATAGTGTTTCAGTTAAAATTATTGAGATTTTTCTTGAATCTCAATCACAGATTAACTTGGTCGATTCAATAATTTCGCTAGGTGTCGATTTTCCTTCTCATTTAATTAACTATTATATTAGCGAAGTATTGGTTCTCATTGTTGAATTGTTTGTAATGGAGATTAGAAATTATGAACTTGAGAAATTCCTTACTGAAAAATTACTATCAACAAAAGATTTTGATCCAAAAGTTTTAGATTTTTTGTTAGAATTTGGTTTATTAATGGAGTCGTATATTATATCATTAGTTTCCGAATTACTTCAGAGCAACTCAATATTCCATGAAAATATTGCTCTCCGATTAGTTATATCTTCTGGTAATGATTTTTCATCGATCAAATGTTTAATTCAGACTATCCTTTCGAAAAATGACCATTGTGAATTAAAAAGGCTTGTTTTGTATCAAGGATTCCGATATCCATATCCTCATGGTATTAACTTTAGAGATTCGCATATAAATATACCAAATGAATCATTATCTATTGTACATAGGACTAGTATTCATAATATTTATAAAGATACGGATCAAACCTCAATCAGGATTTCTACCTGTAACAAATATATGACCTCATCATGTAAAATTTGCAACTGCAAGACTAATGAAGAAGATACATTGGCAATTCTTGGATTTGATTACTCTTTTCAAAGTAGTCGATATCTTCCAAAGGATCAGAGAACCATTAGCCATTTGAAAACACTATACACTAAATCCACGAGATCTTGCCACAAAATTGGAATTCTATATGTTAAAAAAGGCCAGAGGAACCAAATTGAAGTATTGGATAACTCAATGGATGATATTTCTTCGAGTTTCGCTGATTTCTTAAAAGCAATAGGATGGACAATTGATCTTTCAACCCATCAATCATACACAGGTGGATTGGATATTTCATCTCTGAGCAACGGGAAAACTTCAATATTCCATGCTGATTCACAAACAGAGATCATGTTCCACGTTGGCCCTTTATTATTGAAAGCTGAAAAAGATCCTCAATGTGTTTCAAAAAAGCGACACATCGGTAATGATAGAGTACATATAATATGGTCAGATGATACTATCGATTACGACACTAGACTTATTACATCCCAGTTCAACCATGCTCATATAATTATATATCCTGTACATAACTATTTCATTGTTCAGGTTGTTTCAAAAAATGAAGTTCCATACTTTCCAATTATCAATGGTTCAAGAATAATATCCAAGGATATTTTACCAGCAATAGTTAGATTTACAGCATGTAGAGCTGATATGGCTTCTTCTTCTTCAATCGAAGCTGAAAAACAACACATGGATGAACTACTTGAGGCTGTATTCACTTCATCTCACCCAAGGATAAATAAAGGGTGATTCTTTCCCCACCAATTCAAATTTGAATACAATAACTTCAAAAGTCAAATTTGAAATAAAACAAAACGACGAAGGGCTATCAATAATTCAGTGTGTTTAAATAAAATTTGTTTGAAAATTGTGTTTGTTTTTGAGAAGTGTTGGAGACATCTGATGATATCTTTAGCAATTAATGGTATAACTGTTTCAGTTCCATCTGGCTCCACAATTTTAGAGGCTTGTGAGAGCTCTGGGATATATATTCCAACTCTATGTAATCATCCTGATATTCCTCCAGCTGGAAAATGTGGGATTTGCGTAGTTAAAGTTAATGGATCGCAGTATGTACTTTCTTGCTCGACAAAAGCTGTTAATGGTATGGTAATTGATACAAAATCTAGTGATGTTAAAGAAAGGGCGCTTAGAGCTCTGAATAAGTTCAATGATATGCCAATGATGCCGAAATCACCAGAAATCGAAGAAGTATGGCAGTATTTTTTAACCAAAAAGCCAAAACGTGGTAGACAAGCAGAGTGCACCTTCTCGATTAGCTTTAATCCCGATGTTTGCATTAATTGCGATAGATGCATTAGAAGATGCGGAGATGAGCAAGCTATTGGGGCCCTTGATGAAGAATCTCACGCTCTTGCTCAGAATTCTTGTATTTCATGCGGCCAATGTATTACCGTTTGTCCAACAGCTGCTTTGAAGGAAACAAATTCGATGTCTCATGTTTTAAGAGCTTTTGCAAAAGGAAAATGCTTAGTTATGCAAGTTTCGCCTGCTTGTCGAGTTGCTGTAGGTGAATTATTTGGTAGTCCCGTTGGTACCATTGCAACTGGGAAGATATTAACAGCTGCAAGAGAAATGGGATTCAAGTATATATTCGATACTAGTTTTGGGGCTGATTTATCTATTATTGAAGAAGGGAATGTTTTATTGGATCGAATCAAGAATGGAGGGGTCCTACCAGTGTTCACATCTTGTTGCCCAGCCTGGATTAACTTTGTTGAGAAAATACACCCCGACTTGATTCCTAATATTTCTCCAACAAAAAGCCCGCACATGAATATGGGTAGATTGATTAAAACATACTTTGCTGAGAAAAAAGGTATCAATCCCAACGACATTTTTGTAGTTTCGTTATCTCCGTGCACTGCTAAAAAGGATGAAAGAAAAAGAAGACAAATGAAAGGAGATGTTGATGCTGTTTTAACAATCAAAGAGTTTGGAGAACTCATCAAATATTATGATTTGGATTGGGAATCTCTTGTGAATAGTGATTTTGATCCATTGCTTGGTGAATCATCAGGAGCTTCCGCGCTTTTTGGTGTTACCGGAGGTGTAATGGAATCTGCTTTAAGGTTTATTCACGAAGAATTGACAAAAACAAAGCTTGGAAAAGTCGAGTATTCTAAATGGAGAGGATATGAAGGACTAAAAACTGGTAAAGTGTTTATTGGTGGAAAGGAGTTCAATGTTGCTGTTTGTAATGGCATTGCTCATGCTAGGGAGTTCATTGAGAGCGGCGATTATCTGGATTATCACTTCATTGAAGTCATGGCATGTCCATCAGGTTGTATTGCTGGTGGAGGGGCACCACATTTATCATCAAGAAAAGAAGTTGTAAAAAGAGCTAATGCATTATATGAAATTGATCATCAATTATTCAACAAAGCAACTGCCAATGATAATACTGAGCTTAGAGAACTTTATTCGTCATATATAGGAAAACCTGCATCAAAACTAGCTCATCAAATGTTTTATACTCATTATCAAATGCAAACAAGCCCGATTTTGGAATTGATTCGGAAGGTAGGAAACCTCCCAATTGTAGCTTTTGGATCCTCATCTGGGACAGCATCAAAGTTTTCAAGGGTTTTGGCTGGATATATAGGTACAGCTCCAATCGCCTTGAATATTTGTGGGCTTCAAAAGATTGTCAAACAAGGCACTGCTATTATAATATGTTCTACTTTTGGTGATGGGGAAATGCCTGCTAATGCATTTAAGTTTTATCAGCAGCTTCTCGATTGTAAAGAAGATCTTTCTCAACTGAGATATGCTGTATGTGCTTTAGGTTCCAAAGCTTATCCAAAGTTTTGTGAAGCTGGCAAAAAGATAGATCAACACCTGGTTGAGAGAGGAGCTCAGAGATTGCTTCCACTAATTGAAATCGATGCTACATCAGTTGATAAAGGTGAAGGGGTTTTTGAATCATGGGCTCCTGATGTTATTCGTATTCTTGGTCTTAAAATGCCAGATATCGTTGTTGAACCAACATTTACCATTAGTACCTCAACCAACAATGATGTTATCGACAAACCAATACCTCCACTTTCTTTCGATTGGGGTGTTTTAACATCGTCAACTGTTTTAACTCCAGACGATGTGTACCCATCCGTAAGGAGATATCAGATTAAAGTTTCGCCTCAGCATATATATCAAACTGGAGATATTGTAGCCATCCTTCCTCAAAACGATATTGATGCAACTAACGCAATATTGTTGCTTTTAAAGCTAGAACCAACGAGAATTATTGAAATATCTTCAGTTCTTCCAGAAGGAATGCATTTCATTCCCCAATATGTTACATATTATGATTTGTTTTCTCAGTATTTAGATTTGAATGGATTGCCAAATAGAAACCTGATCAGAGCCTTCAAACAATTCACAAAAGACACATTTACTAAGGAGAGACTTGAAAAAATACTTGATAATGATGACCCAAGATATTTTAGGGACTTGGCTAAAGATATTAATATATGTGAATTCATCATTGAGTATGGGAAATATGGTATACCTCCAATTGAAGTCCTTGTATCAGCAATACCTCATATTAAGCCTCGATTGTATTCTATTTCTTCTGCTCCTTCTCAATCCAGAAATATATTAGATCTCATTATTACTGATAATGTATTTGGGCCTGGTAATGCTCGTTCCGGTTTGTGTTCTTCCTTCATGAAAAGATTTGGACATACAAGAATTGCATTTCGAATCCAAGAAGGAACTTTCCAGTATCCTATTGACAACTCAAGGCCAATTATTATGACAGCCCAAGGTTGTGGAATAGCGCCTATGCTTTCCATATTACAGCATAGAGAACATATCACTAAGGTTAAAGCTGATGCTGCCTTATTCTTTGGATGCCGAGTTAAAAACTCATTCCCAATACTTGAATCAATACTTGATAGTTACAAGGATTCAAATGGGTTACAAGATTTGTATATCTCATATTCAAGAGATGGTATGTCCAAAACATATATATCGGACCTTATAATGAAGGAGAAAGACTTGGTTTGGAAGTATTGGTCAAATCCAAAAACTATATGGGTTTATAGCGGTCCACCAAAAGGAATCCCAGAACAAATACGGCAAGTTTTTGTGTCAATATCAATTGAAAAAGGAGGTATGACTCGACAAAAAGCCGAAGAATTTACTGATAATCACACAATTCACATGCAAGCTTTCTAGAACAATGTTATATCAGATTAAATAATACATTTAGAAATAAATTTTATGGATTTTTATTATCAACCTTCTTCAGCATAACGAATCCATGGAAAACTTTTCCAGTGATTGGTTTATAATCATCACTATAGTTAAAATCAATATGTCCTAGTTGGTTGAGGGTAACTCTTGATGAGTTTTCTAAAATCTGATATCCTTCGCTATCATCTTGTAGAACGGGCTCGTTTGCAGGTGTGACATTATGTTGGACAGAATTCTTGGTAATTGACAATTTTGCAGCTTTTGTCTCTTTGGCTGTTTCTTCCTCAGATAGGAATAATGGTGGATATGAAAACATGCATTTCTCAGCTCCGGAAAATATGTTCCACTTAGGTGTTTGTAAATCTTTATCTAAGCCAATCACTGCTGTTGGGTGGAATGCAAGTGGCAACATCAATGAAAGAGGAAGCCAATAGAAATAGTTACAGAACAATGCAATTCCAACTGTGGCAAGGATTGAATTCTCTCCACGAAGAGTGTTACATGACAAAGCTATATTACGACCGCCAGCATTCAAAATGCCATAAGCTAAGCATAAACCATATGTCTGGAGTTCATTCCTATCCTTTGTAATAAGCTTTCGAAGATATTGGCGGAAAGTTTTAGCATATGGAACGGCAGTATCACTTTGTTGTTGAAGAACCATTGCCATTGCAATCATTGCACTTTGTTTGACAAAGTCTTCGAGATCTTCTAGAAGAGGCTCTAAAATGGTGATAGCTTCTTGCATACCAGTTCCTGCACAAGCAATACCCACAGCAAGTGCAGCTCCGCTTCTAACATGAGGATGGTATGATTTTGCTAACAGATCAAGCATTCCAGGAACATCTTTAGGTGATCTTGATAATACAAACCCAACACCAATAACCGATGCCCTTCTGACATCTGGATTAACATCACTAACAGCTAAATGCAATAATCTTTCTAATGCAGTGTTAGATGCTGTTCCAACATAAGCCAGCGCAATTACCCATGCTGCACTCTCTCGTAATAATGGTTTCTTTGATGTCAATAGCTGTGCAATAAAGGTTTCGGCATCATCTCTTTTACCATACATCATAAAAGCAAATCCCATTGCGCAACCACGAACGATTTTTTCATGCTCACACTTATTGGCATATTGCAAAATCGCATCTGTATCCTCTGTGTAGCCAGATCCTAACATAATCATACCGAGAGCATATCCGGCAGCTTCTCCTGCCTCGGGGCTGGTCTCAAATAGTACGCTTTTGACAATATTATAATGCTCTTGGTTCTTGGATCCCATTGAAATTAACCCGAGAGCAAGACATCCGCCATGCTTGACTACGTATGACTTGGTAGTTGAGATTGCTTGTGTCATAATTTCTATCACTTTATTTTCCCATGAATAATTGGCATAAATCAAGCCAATAGCAAATAGACCACCACCAAGTGCATATGGTGGAGTTCCTTTAACTAAAAATGGTCCTAAAACAACCTGTGCTGAAGATAAATGTCCAATATGTATTGCCCCAACTGCTGCTATTGTAAAGAACTGGGCCCATTTTTTGCCATTGCTGAACCATTGTGTATTATTTCTGTAGAAATTATCATCACCTGTGCCGGCAAACATAAACGAATATGCACAAACAACTGATGAATGATATAGCATTTTGGTCGTCTTCAGAGTTTCCTTCAGACGGACAATAATTTGAATATCTGTGTTATTGTTACGGAAAAGAAAATCGAGATAAAACTGTAGAAGCTTCTCTCTTGTTAAAATGGATCTCAAATCAACAAAATCTGAACGAAGATTCTCGATGACAATGGCTCGGAAATTCTGATCGGCGTTTTCAGCTAATTCGAACGCAATTTGGAAAGCCATGAGCCAGTTGTCATGATCTCTACTGCTTTTCAGTTTGTTTAATAATTCTGCAATTCTAACAGGATCTCTAAGAGAATGATATAATTGGGAAATCTGGAAGTAGTTCTTTTCTTCTATGGAAAAATCTACTAATAATCTAAGAAGTTCAATTCTATATGATGATTCATTAATAGTATCTAAAGACAGCTCAATTGCCCTCTCTACGAGTGCTTTATTGCTTCTGAGGGAATCTTTCACGTAATCAGTAAACCTTGTCTCAATCGCAAGGCATAAACATGCAGAGTATCTGTGCTCATCAATCATATTCTGAAGTATAAACTTAACAATACTGGAAAGCTGTTTTGGAATTCTATTTGGAGAATGCAATAGACCAATATAATGACTAATGCATTGCGCAGATACAGATTGCGTAAAATCATCCTTTTCGGTTACATCAAATGAAGATCCTGCAAGAATAGCAAATTTTACGGCTTGATCTAATTGACCCAAATAATAGTAAATCTTGGAAGCAAGCTTGGAAGCATTTTCATGAGCTTCAAAGCTCTCGTTTGTTGCTAAAGATGTTATTAGGGTCATCTCCTCTGCAATCTGCGGCCACTCGCGATCAACTATAGATTCTAAAAGAGTAATCCCGCGAACTCGATATGAACTATCTTTCTCTGTTAATAGAGAAAGTATCCCTTGAGCTGTTCCCCACATTTACAATTGACCTGACAACAAAATCTGTTCAATAATTCCTGGCCAATTATTGGGGAAGATCTTGTTTACGAAATCAAAATTGTGCGATATTTAGGCTTATAGTGAGATAATTATCTTGTTTTCCATAATTTTCGCCAGAATACTGAGGAGAAAAAAATTGGCCGTTAATAATTTATCATTAATGACTCAACCTTTTTTCCAAAAAGAATTACTTCAACAATCAAACGAACTTTTAAAGCGGGTGCAGACCCATATTAGCAATAAACCTTTATATTTACGGGAATTGAGGAATCCAAACTTAAGTCAGAATCCAATATCCTTACCATTTAATACAACGCCAGAAGATGCGCCTAACAGCGTTCTAATGAATTCTTCTGTTCATGATCAGAATCAGAGTTTGAAACCTGGAGCGCCAGATCTCGAAGCACAGAACCGGTTGAGATCAACATTAATGCAACGAAAAACACTTAGGAGAATGGATACTGTTGGATCTACTGTTAATTTGCCTGAAGTATCTCCATTGGCAGCTCCGCCAGCAAATGAAGAGCCTAGTGAAGAAAATCCAGAAATCGTTATTAACCAGAAACCATTATTGGATGAATCTCTTGTTATGATAGGATCTACAACTACAAATATACCCGAAAAAAATATCTTAACTGAGGCAACAGTAATGTATCCTTTGCAAGCTGATAATGCTCCCTTTAACATTCGGAATGCTGCTGAAGAGGGACTTTGGGTGCCTGATTTGCCTATGTGCAAAGATACGAATGCATCAAGAATTGAAAATAGGCTTTTATGGTCTGATCCTAATAGAGATCATTTCTTCAGTCATGATAATCATATGAGAATTGACACTCCTCCATTGCAAGAAATCCCCCCTCCATTTCCTCTTAACCCTCCCACTCATGATGGGAGAGGATCTCTTCAATTTTCTCCTGCTTCAATAATGGGAATCGAAGAGATTGAGACTACAAGGAATATCAGGATATTCTTGAAGGATATCAAGTTTTTGATTCATCCATTATCATCTCCCGAAGATATTTTGGTTAACAAAATTAGGCAAATCTATAAAGCAATCATGCGAGATTTGGAATTTGGAAGGTCAAAATACTATAAAGAAAAAATAGAAGCTCTGCGACGTGAACTGACCAACCAACACACTCCTCAAGAAAAAGAATCGATTCTGAAGCAGCTTGTCGAATGCCAAGATTTAAGAGATTTGGAGGATCATAACTCTAGAATGCTCAGAGATTCACTGATACAAGCATGGCAAGAATTGAGGCAAGTTAGATCAAATAGCATTACAATAACACCTTTAGCTGTTAGATGGCAGAATAGGAAGTTTACTGAAGAAGACAAACAGAAACAAGCTCTTGCATTTGAAGCAAGACTTAAAAGAAGGGCTCTTGAGATTTGCGAATTACAAGAATTGCAAGGGCAAAACGCAGATGTTGATTCAACAGTTGAAATGCTTCGTCGTAAACACTCAGAACTTGGATTAAGGCTTCCAGGTGAGGCTATGTGGAAACCTGTTTTGGTTGAGAATTCTGAAGTCACCCCACTTGATCAATGTACCCTTGATGAACAAGAAAGAAGAAAGAAAATAGGATTGGCAAGAATACAGATCAGAATTATTATTGGACATGAAGAGCTAACAACCCCTGCGGTTTCAATGACAAATCATTTTGAATCCCAGATTAACTTTGATATTAAATCTCAAGTGACACAGATTCCTCATAGAATTACCTTTGAGATATGGGAAACCGGATATATCAGAGCAAGATGCCTTGCATCTGTTTCTGTTCCTCTTTCTGTGGGCGAACCTCCTGATGACAGTGTATATGAATTCACTTCTGATGTGACTCTTGAGGATGGTCAATTAATTATGGGACAACTAACAGCAAGATCATACATTGTTCCTGATCTTGAAAGACAACAAATTCTTCTCAGATTACCCGATGCTCCTTTGCAAAAAGCAAAAAGGATGCTTGCTTCAGATCCATCTCAGTTTATGTCAATTCCAAAACTATTAGAATGGGCACAAAGCCATGATCCTAATGATCCATACATGGCCGCAATGTTAGCATCTATTGTCGCTCAAAGAACAAATGAGAGAACTAGCTGTCGTTTTCGTTTGGATAACGATGCATACTCAGTTGCATTTGATGCATTTGTACCAAAAGCACTTAATTTACAAGCCCAAATTCAACTTCAAAGACTACAAGCTGAAGAAGAGAGCAAAAAGGGGAGAGAAAATCTCGATGATTTCAAATCAAATCTCAAGAGTAACAAAATTGTCAAATCTGCTAAAGTTAAAAAGCATGTTGAGCTTACAGATGTTGTTAGGGAATCTCCAATGCCAACGTTACCATCGTTATTTGCAGCTATTGCAGCGAAATTGTTCATGTTTCGTCCCCTTCGTCCTTTACGAAGAGAAAGACCACCGTCATCTGGAATCGAAACATATTCTCGTATTATATTACGTCTTGTTCGTGGCATGAATATTCCAGAAAGATCTGTTTTAGGGGTTGGTCCTAATACCGCATCTTCTCTTGTGTTTTCTTCTGCTAAAGAAGCTAACACATCTGCCTTTGCGAGAATTACTTTTGATGGTGAAGTTCAGAATTCCCATTGTGTTCCGGGATCATCTGCTGAGTGGAACGAGAGTCTTGTTTTTCGTGTTGTTAAAGGTAAAGATGATGTACCAACCATTAATTCTATTGCCAAAAAGGATTTAAGAATTGATCTTTTTGATAAAGTAAAGTTCGTTAAGATCGAAGATGATAGACAACAGCAAACAACACAACAAATAATTGAAGAAAGGTTTTTGGGAAGCCTTGAGTTTCCAGTTGGCACTATATGGGCATGTGGAAATGTTGATGGAATAATAAGTCTTCAAGCACCAATATGCCAACTAGGTTACAAACCAATATTAGAACCTCCAAAACTTGCTGTATTCTTCACGCTAGATCCACCGATACGAATTGATTCTGGTGTAAATGAGAGAGAGAGTATTGAATCCCTAGAGGTTAAACTAAGAGCTGAAAAATGGGTGGCTTCATTGAAAAGCAATCCAATTACCAAAACCCGCAATATTGTGTGTATGGCTTCTCCAACTTCAGGTAATCCGTTTTTAGCTTGTAGAATGATTAAAAAGCAAGATCCTCCTCAGGGTTTTGTTGAACCAAAACGAATTGCGCGATTTATTTCTTTGATTCCTAATTTGGGCGATTCAGAAGTGTTTGAGACTGTTGGTGATGTTTGGTGCACATCTCAAGAGTTTCTTGATTTAAATGCTGGTGATGATGAAGAACATGCATGCTTAATGTGTAATATTTTCAAATCAAAGAGTATTGATTCTTATCTTGTGTTTGGTTATTCATATGATAGGGGTTCAACATGTTATGTCTTAACCAAAGAAGCCGGAAGGTTGACTTTGTGGGATCCAATTACTGCCCGCTTTTATAAAGCAACTGATCGGTTTTGTCCATTGTATAGTGTAGGTGTGGTTGTGAATGAAATGAATATTTTTGCAAACATTCAAGAAACTCATGAACCATGGACAATAGACTGGAACTTCGGAAATAACACACTATGGATGCCTTTCTTTTCTCCTTCATTCCCTCATTCTCCATTTGATTCGCCTCAACAAGAAGTTGTAAGATACAAACCCCTTGATCAAGCTGGAATAAGCTCTCTCAAAAGAAAAATTGAATTAGACATTAGGACATTTGTTGAAGAGACTAGAAATCAAGCAAAAACCAACTGGAATATGGATCTTGGTTTCCGTTTATTTAATATTCTTGAATTATGTGAAAGAACTGCAACAGGAGAAGCAGAAGCCTCGTTCCAGACAATAATTGAAGAATTGTTACCCAAAGATGGGCAATATAGAATGAATGGTTCTCCATTCTGTCAGACATATACTGATGTTCAATCCATAATCAAAGAGATACAATGCAGAGAGATTAATAAGTGCATTGACAATACCATAGAATTTGCATTAGCTGTTAATGTTGTTCCTTATCCAAATGGAATTAAAGCTGTTTGGGTTTTTCTTGCCACAATCCAAAGAATAACCCCTGGTGGCCATAAGTTATAAAACTATGTTTCTTTTTATTATATTTCATTACAATGGTTAATTATTGGAGAATAATATGATCTAAAATCATCAAATCGGACTAATGATGAATTAAAACCTGAGGGTATTAAAGGTAACCCATTAAAAACAAATCTAACATACATAAGCTTCCAATCATCTTCCCATATTTCCATTGCTAAATGGGAAGAATATGGAGGTATCTGATCATAAACATTCCCTAATAAGGTCAAAATAGCTGCAACAGTTGTATCATGTGCACTGTGCAAAACAAAGCGTACACCAGACCCATTACCAATAGCTTCATCTGCGTTCTGAATCAACTGCCTCATTGGTGCCGCCGAAGCAATCCCAATTTTACCGCTTTGGCCAAAAAAGCCAAACTGATTATAAGCTTGTTGTTTCTGGCATCTTAAAACCATTTCCTCGCTGAAAAATGAAGGATGTCGAGATTTGTCTGTGCAATTAAATGCAATTGCCCATTGACATATTGTGTGTATATTAGAGTTTGACTTACTAAGATTGAGATATCTTGCAGCTTCTTCAACAACTGCCCACATAGACTCCATATAACTCTTATACTCGTTCGAATTGAAAAATTCTGTTTCGAGCGCCTTGAGCTCTGCGCATTGGTTCGGATTAATCATCAATGGAGAGAGAGTTGGAGATCCGGTTTCAACACTTAATACCTCATTATCCGAAAAAGGAGGGTAAAGACCCGCTAAAAATGATTCGGCGCTTTTCATACATCTTTCAACGGGAGAAGAGTAGAAACGAAACAGCTTAGGATCCATTGTTTCAGGCAAAAAATGAAGATCATCAATTAAATACTTCCTATAATTAATCCCGTTTCTTTTATGCTGCTCCATTCCTTCAATTGTCAAATCCCCTGGACGGCAGTTTAAAGGATACTCTGAATAACTCGTATCAATTACTTGTCGATAATATCTGTAGCGCTCAGCTGGTGAAGATTTAATTCTTTGGGATAAAGCATTATATGAGTCGCAAATCCATTCGCCTCTATGGCTTTTAGGCAAAAAAGACTCAATGGGTGTTCGCATCCCATGCCTAGTAAGAACTTGAATGAGTTTAAGACTCATATTGAATAATGGCACAGGAGTATCGTGCTTAGCTTCGCAAAAACTTCCAAAAATACTCGATAAATAGAGCAGAAAGAAAACAAACATTGTTTAATGGATGACAACTGTCTGAAGTTTAAGATATTAAGAGATAATTTTTTAGAGAATTCATGTGATATTACTTCTGCTCGTCGATTAGATTCGAATAAATTTCTTTTTGGCATGAGCAATGGGGGATTAATCTTATATGATTTGAAAATGCAACAATGGAAACATATATATAAGAATAATTCTGCAATTACGTGTATTTCTACAAATCAAATCCATACTTTCTGTCTTTTCGGAGATATGAATGGATGTTTAAGAATCATTTCTATTAATAATCAAAAATTGATGTGTGAGTATAAGCACAATTGCGAAATTTTGGAATGTGCACTCGATTTTTCGTATAATGGAGAAAAAACTGTAAGGTTTTTCTACATTGATATGAAGCTTCAACTCATTAAGTATTCAGTATCAATATTGTGGCCTTCTATAAGCAAAATGTATAATGGTTCTGTGCATTCTATGTTTCTCTTTCTGGATCATTTGCTTTTTGCTTCTGGGAATATGTTTTTTGTGGTCAATTTGAGTAACAATTGTAATTTATATGAGATACAGTGTTCACAGCCAATATTTAAATGCATATATATAGAACTCGGACTGAAAAAGCTTGGTGTATGGTTTAATGGGAAATTTTATGAGATTTCATTCAACAAAAAAAGGTCAATATGTCATAATACCAGACACAATATTGAACTTTTATCAAATATTGATAATGTTTTGTTATTTGTGTATTTTGATCCAGAAACAAAAACCAGATCTATATTTTTGGGTATTAATTCGATTGACTCTATCACATTATTCCCAAATGAATTTAGGAATGATGAAAAAATGATTCAACTTCAACCTGTTTCAAGTGATACCTTCATCCTAATATCTAATAAGCATATTTTGTCGATCAGTGTCCTTTCATGGGTAGAAAGAGCTGATTTCTACTTGAAATCTGGTTTGGATAGTGAATGTTCTGCAAAACTAATGGAGTGGATTCCATTTATCTCAAATGATGATAAGAAACGAATTTCATTGATGATATGTGAATTTTATTTGGAAAGGGGCTCATTCTCGTCCGCATCGCAAACATGTAAACAATTCTTGCGCCCTCAGGCATCAGAATGGGATGAAGCAATCGCACTTTTTCTTAAATATGGAGTATTATGGTCTCTTTCGAAACATATACCTGAAGAAGTGTTAAAGGTGACTTCATGTGCTAACTCCTTATTAATGGATTTAATTGACAATAATTTGGAACTATTTTATCATTTCTTTGAGTTGATTCCATTGAATAATATCGAACCTGTTCCATTAATAAACCCTTTGGAAAAAATTGCTTTGAATAATCCTGTCATGAATCTTCCTTTAATGGTTTTATTTCATCAAATTGGAGACCATAAATCGGCATTTAACAAAGCAATTAAAATTAAATATATAGGGCTATTTGCGGATATCAAAAAGTATAATGAATTTGATTATGTTATAGAAAAGTTTTCTCAATTGTATACAGTCTATAACAGTCTTTTTTTAGATTTCTTGATTGAGAATACTAATGAATTACCTTTATCAACTGTTTTTCCTCTATTTAAAAGCGAAAGGAGAGGATTACTCGAGTATTGTCATCAGCAAGTTCTGCTGGGATACCATATTCCTGATTCATTCACTACAGAACTTGCTTTATTGTATATACAATATAAGCACACATACACAATGAGCTTTCTTCAACTTGGTTATCTTTTTGACTTCGAAAAAGCAAGGTTTCTTGCATTTTCTAATGGGATGTATAATGAGTCTGCATTCTTATGTAGAAAATCCGGTGCTTTAGCAGAAGGAATGAGAATTCATCTTGAGTATATCAAAGATCCTGAAAAAGCTGTCGATTATGCAATGAAAACCGAACACCAACAAGTATGGGATCTCTTAATCACCAAAGCATATGTGGATGAAACGTTTCTCCTTTATATGTTAGACAACCTACCATCCCTTCACATTGATACTATTGAATTTATTCGAAACATTCCAAATGAAATATCCAATAATCCATTACTCATTGGTTCTACAATTAAAGCGTTAAAAGAGTTTAATAGAAGATTGGCATCAGTGGCATTAACAAAAAGTATCATATCTCAAACTGCCTTCGAAACTCAACATAATTGCATCAAATCCAGAATGAAAGGCAAGATCATAATCAAAAAATAACTATTACATGGTTTATTGCCTCTTTGTTTTCCTTTTGATTCTTGATGCAAATTTCTCTTGTTCCTTTTTTCGACGTATTTTTTCTTTCAGTTCGGTTATCCTACTTAACATAGATTCTTGAATTTCTGTTGCTAAATATTGATAATTTGCCAAATCCTTTTTCAAATCCATTATCATTCTTCGGTAGTTTTCCTTCATCTCCTCCTGGTACTGCAGCAACTCCTCTATTATCTCTTCCTTATCAACAGCGCCATAACTATGATATTCGATACTCGTTTCAGTCCTATCATCCCCAATCCTCAACATTTATTTCTGTACGTTAAGCATTTTTTCTGGTTAATAAAAATGTATTTTAGGTAAAAAGGATTGTTTTAATTCATAACAACTGGGGAAACCCTATGTGATATTTCATTAAACACCATCTATATAATATAAAAATGATACAAATCCCTTGAGAAATTCTTCGAAAGATGCTGTGGTGATGTGTATTAATAAAATACTTTAGGGAATGTAGCTGTAAAAGATATACAATTTGATGGCAAAGTACAAACCATTCAAGTGTTTTTAAATAATGATGAATTTTTCAAAAAAAATGAATAATCCATACAGTATTCGTTTTCATGGAATATACTACATTCCTAGAGTTGTAAGGATTATGGGGAAAATGCTAATTTTGGACTTTCTAAGTTCAAAATATATAACCAATCTAATTCTTCATGCCTTAATGCGAAAAAAAAATAAAGATTTTTGTTAAGTTTTCCATTGAAGATGAATAATAAAGAATAATGAAACTAAAAAAAAGAATCTGTTAAAAAACTATTACTCATATTCACCGTTCAAAAAAACATACAAATACCCAAGAATCATGTTTCTGTACTGAATAGATCACGAAAAACACTCGAAACTCTTTCGATGAAAAATATGTAACGTTTTTTCTTAGGCTCTGTGATTAATCACTCATGCCTTGAAATAATACATACGTCATGAGAGTCATAATATTGAGTAAAATGTTCATCATAAGGACTCTTATTGTTATTAGATCAATATAAATTGAATCCCCTTAATTGTTCTTCTTAAAATAAATATCTTGAAGTTGTTGTGTGTCGAGTGAATCAATATGAAAATCAAAGTTTTTAATGTGGAATTTAAATATTTGATCAGACCCCTATTTATTATGCTGCTCAAAATGGCCAAAATATTCTTGTTGAATGTCTAGTTGATCTTTTAAAATATTACTAACAACAATTTTATATTGAAAATTCAATGATGATTGATCCAGATTATTTAAATTTTTGTGATGGTTTTTCGGTGCCAATAAGTGTTAGTTGGGTAAAAGGAGCACGCAACAAGTATCTAGGCTAAACTTAAAAAAATATGTTTCGATCTCTTTTCAAAATGAATACATGGTTTAGAAAAGTTAATAATGAGTTTATGAGAGAAATTGTATTTTATGTAACTATCTAAAGAATAATATAGAATATCTTTACTCTTAAACAAACAACTTAAATATTCTCAAAATGGTTTTGTTCAAATAGAATTGAACCAAAGATACAGAATCCTTCAAAAAATTCAAAAAAGAGGTAATTTTTTTGGTTTTTTCCAATAATTGGAATTCGAATTAAACTCGGTTTTCATCTATTTGGAACATAACAATAAATAGTATACTTATCAAATTTGGGTAATTGAGGAATGTGTTGTTCACATTTTAATTTGAAATTCGCTTCATGTGTTAATGTAACAATTTGTTTTGGATTAATTCGTTGTGACATCTCGTCTTTGTTTCTATTTCTTTATACCCCTGTACACCCCCTCATGATTCTCCCAACCCAAACGACCCTTCGCAAAACAGCCTCATGCAGATTCGTGAGCACTTCGATGTGTATGACCCTTTCACACACCATCCACATAAATGGCCCAATTTCTTAACTGTGTATTCTCTTGATACCATGTCTCGAGTATACATAATATCTAGAGAAGGAACAATTACAAATATTTATATTTTTATCAAAGAAAGAACTTCCTTGATCTACACTTTCACTTTCAAACCCCAAACCAACATTGCAAATAATCTCATTATCATTCAACCACAATTCAAGAACATTCTTAGAATGACCATTTACTCATGATATCTTTAGCATTATCACTGGATATACTAAAGCAAATGAGAATATTACACTGATCTCTCTCCAATTGTGTATTTGATTAGAACAAATTATTTCTTCATATGTTCTTGGGATAGTCTCTTTTTGTGTTTCTCTAATTGTTTGATCGATAGTATTTATTGGGGAGTGTTCTAGAGTGTTCATTGGAGATTCATTTAGAGTATTGATTAGAGTTTCTCTTATTGTTTGATTGATTATTCTCTCATATGTCATTTTGAATGTATCTTCAATTGTTCTTTTTATTGTTTCTTCTAATGATCTCTGTTCAATAGGTATATCAGCATTACAATGATTCGAATTGAAGAATTGTAATTGATAAGTGATTGTATTAGTGAACGAATTTTTATTTGATGTTGATACTGCTCCATAAGATAAAGATTGAGATGGATGATCTATGAAAGAATGGGACACTTCAAGAGAACCTGACAATACCCAGAATAGAGTGTTTTGATTTTTCTTGAATATGCAATACATCATCATTTTTGATCCTGCTCCATAGACAAGTACAACTCCATATTGAGATGGACGGTTGTTATGAACAATGTTAGCATATGACATTGATATAAGTTAATAGATCCCACAAGCTAACCATTATTAGTTTATTTATACCAAGAGATGGTAATAGTTTTGGAATTATGGTGTTTTTCGAGCAATTGCGCATAAATTATCTAACTTTGCTCGATAGATTCTGAATACGAGATCAAATATGTTATTATTTATCTGAATGATCATTTTGAATTCCAAAACAATGAACAAAGGGTATATATAGCATTTTCTTATTATAAATCTGATAGTATAGTGCTTTATTTTGAAATAATTCTAGCTTTTTGATGCACATTGATGGTTGATTTCCATTAAATTTGAAATTCTGTGAATATTGTGATAAAAATATAATTTATATTTTATTTTTTCTGAAAATTATATTTATTTAAATGATTGTAAATCAAACAAAAAACATTATCAATCAATTATGAAAAAGAGTAAGATAAGTTGGATCATTCGAAACAGAAATTATCTGTTTTATAAGATGGATCAATTGAATATTTGTTCAAATCGGGTATTTTTGAGTGAGATGGGTATAGTTATCAGGATCTTTGGGGATAAATGATGCTATGTTTTCCAAAAAAATTGTAAAAAAGAACAACTTATACAGTCCTCCTTCTACAAAATGTGAGGGGTGTCGTATCTGAGTTCATCATTAGCAGCAACAGCAAAAGTGTACCAGGTGAAAGAAATAATCAAAGCAATCAACCAAACCCTTGAGAAGAACCCTTCCTTATGTTCTTGATAAGTGAAAGCATGAGGGGTGTCCAGGGTGTAGTAGCAGTATAAGCACAGATGAGAGGTCACAACGAATAAAACACCCACTCACTACTCACTACTCACAGTTGTTATCCAATTTTGTAAGAGGTGTAAAAACAAAAAAATGACCGAAGAGATTTTAGAAACATATCGGAGATTAAACGAATTTGTTCCTCGTGATATTGTTGCTGACTTTGAAGATCTTAGTATAAAGTCATCAGATTATCAAAAATCCATTTTGCGGAAGAATATGACATCGATTAATCAGATGTACGTCATTTTGTTTTTACAATCGCCAGAGCTGAAGGATGATCGCCAGAATCATCTTGTATATTCTGTGGTTGAACCAAAGAATATGAATACCTTTATACGTGGTTTTGAATCACCCAGATATCCTAATTTAGTTCGTTATGTAAGAGGAAACTTGAAAAATTTAGCCAAATCGGTAGCCGAATTCTTAGATGCGACGAAAATAAGGTCACTGATTTGGAAAGGTATTCCCCAGATTTTTAATTACTTTTCATATGATAGTGATCTTGAGCATGCGTATATTTTTTACCGAGAACTGTCTTTGCATATGAAACACGATAAATTTATGGATTATATTGTTCCATTTTTTTCATGTTGTGCCGTTGCGCCTTTTTTGGATATTTTATTTAGAAGCTTTTTTGTGGAATCGTATCTAATGAAGAGTCCTGATAAAATGGCAACATTGTTATTGAATTTGACTATGAAACACTTGAATGCACTTAGTTTTCATCATTTAAACCTTCTAATACATCTTAAATATGGGTGGGCGAATCATGAGTTATGGCGAATGTTGATAATATGCTTAATAAAGCCCCAATTATATTCTTATTGGCAGAATTATCCCGGATTAAACTCCAAGAAGCATAGCTATATCCAAAAGATTGATGAAGCATTGACAGATTTGTTGGAAAATAGGAAGAAATTACCAGTTTTCCAGAATTTTCCATTTTCTTCAATTACAGTTCCAGATATATTAATTATTGGTGATAATTCAATTGCAGTAACTGCTATTGCAACAAAAGAAGGTCTCATATCTATCATGAGTTTGAATTTGGGATATCAGAACTTTATTCTTTCATGGAAAAGCGCTATAGAACAAGATAATACTGTACATCAACTTGCACCATTGAAATGTAATGTGTTTATGAAGCCCATTATTCAGCCCATTGAACCAAATCTCTTTTTCAACGATATCGAAGTGGAGATGCCAGAGGTCTCTCCAGAAATCAACCATTTATGGCAGCAATATGTCAAGAATATCTCTGTGAGAAGAGAGAGGTTTATTAATGAATCAAATGATATACAGCAGATAAGTGTTGATGATAGCACTGTAGGGAATTTGCCAGAGGAAAGTGTATCAGATCTCATTCCCTCCGATAATGGACAGTCAATGGTATGTGAAAGCCTTTCCCCTGATTTGGAAGCGCAACTGAATATAGAAGCTGCATCTGAGAACGATGAAGACTCAATAATACAACCACATGGATATGCAGCATTAACAAACGGAATTGAAAAATCAGTGTTTTTGTCTACGGGAAACCAATTTCTCGATGATTCAATCAAGAAGATTAACCAGGATGAATTGTATAAGTTCGGAATTATATCATCAATAATTGAACTTCAAAAAAATGGAAGAACATTTGAACAGTTGTTATATCAAAAGCAAAAGCTAGTTTCTGCTCAAAACTGGCTTTATATTATTGAACCTTTTCTTCGAACTACAACAATGTTCACCATAAGGACACAAGTTAATAGATACCGAAGCAACTCCTCAAAACAAATTTTATCCAATATGAAGACAATTGTTTCATTTTTTCCAAATCGATCATTTGAAAGATTCTGGTTTGTTATATCATTAATGAACAGAACCCAGGAGGACTTTTTCTCTAGTCACAGTTTTAAGTTTTGGGGTGTTAAAAGGAAGTTTTATAATTGTGTTACTATGAAAGATGAATTGATTGGTATTCACGAACCATTTCCAAATGTTTTAATGGAACGATTTGAAACACGCTGCAAAATACTTGATGATTTTAACGAGGAATCTCCATTTTCTGATAAGATTAATTCACTTATGGATATTCTTAGGTTTTCCGATAATGCATCGAAATTTTTCCAGAATAGCCAACACAGAAATCAGGCAAGAAAGTTTTTATTCCTATCAATTATATCCAGATTTAAGTGGATAATCCACATTATGTTCTTTATGCAAGTTTTCTTCTCCAAAGATCCTCTCTTACATGAGCTTATGGGAAGCATTGATGATGCTAGGATTTGGAAATCATTTCAAGTTGTTTTCAATCAAGTTATATCTATGAAGAGCGACCTACCCGGGTCTTTTCAAGATCTAGCAAAACTTGTAAGCTCTGAGATTCAAATCTAAAAATTTAATTTTATGTGTTTTATTCTTGATGAGGATAGATTACTAATGTATTGCCGTTAATAACATTAAACTGAACAGATACTAATTGATATGAGGTTGAATCCGCTGAAATATTTGAGAAAACATGCATTGAAGCCCGATACAATATACTATCAGGATCATCAAATGACGAACTCATCCTTGATTGAATACCCTCTTTCACCATATCATTTTTAAGCCCCTCGAGCATATTGGAGAAGAAGTATTTCCATTGAACAGAAATATGTGTGAGCTGAGGAACGGGGCGATAGAAATGTTCTGGATAATATTTCATTATATAATGGTGATAATATGAACAAAATCGCGAGATTAAGTACAAGTCAGATCTCGTGATTGTTTTGTTAACTATTCTATATTTAGCATGTTCTGATGGATGAAACAGATTGGAATATAATCTCGAAATTACTCCATTATCATCAACAGACATAATGGAAAGCAATGAAAGAATGCCTTTTGATAATACATCCAAATGTGGAAAGATGTGAAAAACATTATCCATTAATCTAGATATTGATACAGGATACCTCCTCCGTTTTAGTATAGTATTCCTATAAATCAAGGATTTGAGAGAAGATTCAATAACAACATGAGTAGAAGGATAATTCACTAGCTGAATAAACACATCTTTCCATTGATATGTATAATTGTCCCTAAGAAATTCGAAGAACCCTTTGTGTATATATCCGTTCCTTATATCTGTAAGCAGCGAATTGTAATATACTAATTTAACATCAATGTCATGTAATTCCTCGCAAGCATTATTTATGCTTGTATGTATATGTCTATCAAAATCTTCTCCTCCAAATCCTGGAATTTTATAATTTGATACACAATTAACAACAGTATTCTCAATCAAATCTTCAAAATAAGAAATCCCATGCCTAGAACTGGAAAACTGTTCACTTGAAGGTAAAACATATGATGCAGAGATTCTATTCATCTCAATATCACCCAAATCAGACTTTTTCTTCGGGACCATGGGAACTCTGTGTAAATCTAAAGATACATGAGAAAGTGATGGAACTTGAATAATAAAATCCTGATATGGAATAACCCCTTCAAGTGTTAGGTAAAGCCCCATCAAACCTTTTCTCCCATTTTTCTCGGCGAGCTCAATAATTGATTCGCATGATTCCACTCTTTGTTTATAAAACTCTTCCTCAATTTCCGACTCAGATTCCGTAAAAGAAATTTCTTCTAGGTTTTCCTTATCAATTTTTTTGAGAAATGGTACTGGATAATGCAAAATCGATTTATCTAAAAACCTTAATATTGTAGAAATGTGAGGAGACACAGAATCAACGCTAAGAAGAAAATCTACAATTCGAATGTAGGTAGTTTCTTTTCGATGAAAAGAAATAAGAGCAGAAATCACCGATAAATATGTGATATTATCTCCTATGGCCAAATATACTCCATTGAGAGTTTCTACAAGATTATAAATATGCTGACATCTATCAAAGACAATGGGATCGTCTGGAATATAAAAACTCGATTCTTTTAAAGAATTCAGAAGATAAATCGACGGGGCAGATTCTTTTAGTAAATATTCAACGAATTGAGATATTCCCTTCGAATTATACCCATAATTAATCTCCGGCAACAGCTGATCATATATATCCATATAAAAACAAAAGTGTATCCGGAAAAAACTGAGCAAAACGTCTTTTTCTACCCGGGAAAAACTAATATTATTGTTCTGTTCCATTTAAAAAAAACCGCAAAACCGCATTAATCGTTCATCCACAGCACCCCTTATTTTTCGAAGCATCTGAGCTTCTTGAGAGATCGACAGATTTAAGACTCTCTAAAGACTGGATTCTAACTTTAGAATTTTCGATTGAGGTGAACAAATGAGATTTTATATCCATAAAAAACTCGATAAACAGCTTGTCAACTTGGATGTTCTCTTTGGTACTGGTACAAAATAGCTTAGCATTCATCTCCTCACTAAGTTCATCGAGTTCGGATTTCAAAAAGCACCTTTCATTCTCTGGAATATCACATTTGTTTGCCACAATATAAGGATAAAACGAACTAGAATCAACAATTTCATTAACCAAAGGAATCCATTTCGATTTTAATGAATACAGACTCGATTTATTATCGAAAGAGCAAACATATACAATAAAACTAGAATTTCTTAACTCTGACTGCGTTAAACTCATAAAATCTTCGCTTCCCATTGTATCGAATATCTGCAAGAGAATATTATGCGTTGAACTTTCATTCTCAAGTGTATAAATCTGATTCCCAACAGTGCAAAAGTAGCCTTTCTCTGTTTCTCCACAAATTTTCTTCCTGATTATAGAAGTTTTCCCAGTAAACACATCCCCAATGAATATAACTTTGTAAGTGACATTTGCTTTCTTCATGTAAATAATTTCCCAAAAAAATTTCTCTTTAACTAATTATATTCTCTTACATCTAGACATCATCATTTCAAAGGGGATTCATTATCGGAAAACATTGTTTCCTTGGCGGGTAAAAATGCTCTTTTCACAGTCAGGCAAATGACAAATACAAAATTGAGAGGTGGTACAACTGCAGTTTCTCCTCACCTCACATCGACATGAAGGATAGCCTTAATATGTCTCTTGAGAGCTCAGAGTTTTCTACTACTGATAGCATTGAGAAAACCCCGGAAGAAAAAGCATTCACATCCCATCATCCTTTTGTAACCTTGATGATGCTATGTGCAGGACCATTGGTTTTTTCAATGGCTGCAACATTTCATGATTTTATGGATCTATTTTTTGTTGGAAAGGGATATGGTCAAGCAGGGGTTGCGGTGGTAGGAATGGGGGCCCTTGTGAGGTTTGTTATTGTCGGTTTTGCTGCTTTTGCTGCGAGTTCTGTTGTTGTTAAAGTTAGTTCTCTTATAGCTCAGAACAGATATGAAGATTCAGCCCAGCTTGTTGTGGATTTAATAAGGGTAGCAATGGTATCGGACATTATCCTGCCGATTGTGTTTTATTTCACAATCAAGGATTTACTATTGTTTATACAAACTCCATTATCAATAATAGTACTAACTGAAGAGTATTTATTCCCAGTTTTGTTTTTGATGCCCATTATCTCCGTATTCAACATTCTATGTGGAACACTTTTAGGAGAGGCTCGAGCAAATACGTGTGGACTATTCCAAATTTCTGCACTTATTACTTCTCTTTTTATTGCCGACCCTATATTAATATTCGTCTTCAAAGTGAAAATCAAGTATTTAACATTAGCCTACTTCTGTGGACAGGTTGTATTTGGTTCAATACTCCTTATTTTATATTTTTCCGGATTTTTTTCTGTTAAACCCAAGCTTTCAATGTTTTTAAAACCATTTGGCAAAGAGATTGGCAATGCGTTGTATTTAACGATACCCTATTTTGTTGGGTTATTCTCAAGCGTTTTTCCACCAATGGTATATATGAGATATACCAACATGGCTGCTGAGGCAGCAGGCAATAAAGAACATGTTGCAGCTATAATGTCAGCTGTGATTAAGCCTTATAATCTCATAGCATCATTGTCAATCGGGTTTATGACTGGGCTGATTCCTGCAGGATCATTTTGTTATTCCGCAAAATTATTCAAAAGGACAATGCAGCTATGTTATTATAGTATTCCTGTTCCTTTATTGACTAAAATACTGATAGTTCCAATAATGATAATAAAGCCATCAATCATTATGAAACTATGGCTTAGTGATCCTGACACATTAAAATTGTGTGATAAGTTGGTTCCATTTTCATTTTATACTGCTTTTCTTCAACCATTTTCTGAAGCATGCAATGCAATGATCATGGTTACCAAAAGAGGCATTTTGGCTTCCATCCCCCCAATTGCGAGATCTTTGTCATTGATTGCAGGAACATTTCTAATGTATCATTATTATGGTAATCGTCCAGAAAAGATAGTTTTTGCATCCGTAATCGAAGGCGTTGGATCATTCTTGGGAGCAGTAGCATGTGGCATGGTTCCTATCACTGAGATACTCAAAAAGGCAGATGAAGAGGAAAAAAATGAAAAATATACTGTTTTATACTAAAACTATAATTCTATGTTAATGGAAATGTATCTGATTTTGATACAAAATTGCTTGAGTTTGATTTCTTGAATCTTGTACGAATCTTTGATGTGAATCCAATGAGTTTTGATATCGGAGGGTGTTGTACAGGAGCATCATTGATCTTAACCATTGGCAGCATTCGTACAGAATTTGATACAGGTAGTTGTCTCTTTTTTAAGGTACAATTAGAAATAAAACTCACTTCTTCTCTCTTGATATATTGAAGAGGAGAATATGATTTAATTTCAAAGCTCCCAGGGTACTTCACATCAATAACACCTGATCTGTTTGGTACTAATCCGCAATAATTTGATGCACTAAAAACTGTATATAATGTAGAATTAAACATTGTTTGAACACCATCCATTACACACTCATGTGCTCGGATAATCCTGTTAATATTTGCAGATTTTAAAAATTCATCAATAGCAGAAGCACCAAACAAATACCCTGTTCCTCTTTGAGATCTTTGAAAGTATGATACTTCAGTGGAAGGATCTGACCACAATATAGAGTCAATAAAATCATCTCCAAATTGTGCTATTGGTCTTTTAATGGATGATAATTGAGAAATCGATCGCAGAGATGGTCCAATACCACCGTGAAGGCATATTGTAGTATCATCCAATGTTGCTGCTAAAGGAATTACCTCAAAAACCTTTGTAAACGAACAGAATAGTTCTTCATCCCCATATGTTTCTAAAATCTGCTGCAAAAATCCTCCTTGAGAGCATAAAGCCAAAAACTCATGATTTCCTCTAATGAGATATACATTTTTAGGCCATAAAACCTTCATTATTAGCACAATAAGCAAAACTTCGATACTAAATTCGCCTCTATCAACGAGATCTCCGAGAAACAAATATTTCTTTTTTGGAGGAAGCCCAAAATCTTGTATTATCCGAACCAAATCAAATAAATGACCATGTATATCACCAACAATAACAAAAGGAGAAGTTAATTTCAAACATGATGGTTCAGACGAAAATATTTTTTCAGCTTCATTACATATAAAAGCAATATCTTTATCTGGTATAATCGGAACAGATACAAGTGTCGAGTCTTTTCGAAAATCAAGAGGAAGAGTGACAATCAATGATTGCAGATGCTCTAATAATACTTCCATTAAAATTTGATAAATCTATAATGTTTTCAAAAGAAAAAACGAAGTGTTTCAGAACAAAAATCATATTATTCTCAATATGCTTTCAAAAATCTAAAAAAATCAGAAGAAATTTGAATAGGGATTCGTACCTTACAGAATTGATTTTATATTTTGATTATTTAATATAATTTGGATCAATTCTATCGAAATAGGTGGATGATAGTAATCGTCAAGTAAACTGTACATTTATTTAGTAGGGTGATTAATTCTGTTAACCAACCACTCCATTCCTTCAAGTAGCCCCTTTCCAGAAATTGCACTACTTTCAATCACTTTGTATCTATCTTCTCCGATTATGTTTGCCTCAAGAACTTCTTTAATCCTCTCTCCAGTAGCAGAGTCTTCAATATCTTGCTTATTTGCATAAATCAAAATAGGTACTTTCCTCAATTGGCTGGACTGAGCCACTTCATGAAGTTCTTGTTTCGCGAGTTGGAAATTGGAAGAATCAGCTGAATCGACAACAAAAACGATCCCTGAAGCTCCTTCAAAATAGTGCTTCCAAAGTGGCCGCATTTTACTTTGTCCACCTAAATCCCAAATATGAACACTTTCATTATTAACAATAATGTTTTCGGAAACAAATCCCATTGTCGCAATCGTTGGAACAACTTGGCCGGTTTTCAGTCTATAAACTGTGGTTAAAACTAAAACATACGTATCGTGGTCTTGCCTGCAGACCCAATTCCTAAAAATAATAGATTCTTCTCGCTACTGCCTCCACACCCCATAAATACACTGGTTTTTGTGATGTTTATAATAAACACTTTTTCTGAGAATACTTTATTGAAATGTTTCAATGTTCAGCAATGGTCAATTGTCAAATATTTGATTACATATTAAATTCCATTTCATTGAACCACCTCTGAGACTATTTGAGTTTGGAATGGAAATAGCTTAATCCCACCTATAATACAAACATGGGTTATATTTAGTCTCAATTTCATTCTGAAGTAATTATGATTCATTTTCATAACAACAATCTAACTAGAGGATCATTTTCTATTGAATATTTTGTGAATAATCAGATGATATTTTATATGTTATTGAAAGTGATCAAAAACAACTAAATTCTGAAGGATAAACATGTTCCAAAAATTGGTAGACTCATATACTTAAGTTGAAAAACAGAATATTATCTTTTTTGAAATGTCTACTTTAAACCAACATAAGTACAGAAACCATGATTGATTATCCCATATTTGCTATGTTTCATTACACTCAAAAATGCACTTCTTGATTCATACATTTAATTTTTTTAAATTCCTTTTTCTTCATCAAAACAAGTATTTGATGCAATTTCTCGATCATTATCAAATCCAAAGAACTCCTAAATAAGATTCTCAGTGAAAGCATCCAATTTGTGAATTGAACCTTCAAGCAAATATGAGAGGTTACCAATTTCTGTGAGTTTAACACATTTTTTGATCATCTATATGAAAATGCTAGTATTGATCAGAGAAGATAGTAATGAAAAAACATTATATTATTTTGTTTTTTTTCTTATCAATAGATTAATTATTAAATGGAAAATACGAATGATATTTGTCTCTAGGAAACATAACTCCCTGAAAAAATGAAGCTCAATTATCTCAAACTGATCAAATTATCAATTAGAAAACCAATAATATTCCACTAATACGAATTATTGAGTGATGTGTGCCAATTAATTCTTTTCTCCTAAGGTTTTTGACTTACTCAAGAGCCAATTCATACATTTCATTAAGGATGGAACTCATTTAAAACCTGAAAATCATGGTAAATTTACCAAAAAATGCCCTTATTAACTATTACTTGGGGATTTGAGTAAAATTTGGAATCTCTGAACTATTTAACCAATACATGAAGTATTCTACTTCAGAAAAATACTTTTATTCAACAACTAAATGTAAATTTGTCAAATTTTTATAAACTAATGAATTCATTAAAACCAATTCAATCTCTCTTAAAAGCGATTAACCTAATTGATTATGTTTGATGATTTAGTTAAATCATTTGAATCTCAAATAGAGCTTGTAAAGATTGCTTTTGACAACCAAAATAAAGCCCCAAATTATTTTGAAGTTGTGGATGCCTATATATTGGTTTTCGGCAAGCTTTTTAATTTTATTATGGATGACCTATTTGGAATGTTTGGTATGGAAGAAGAGCACTACAAATATGTTAAGGAAACTGGAAAAAATTTAACAGATGAGGAGATTCGCCGCCTTTTTAGTATTTCTGCAATAAAGAAGAGTTTCAACACACCTCGCCTCTTATTATTATCAGATGATCTTACAAAAGCCATGGCTCAGAATTCATTGCAACAATCATTGCTGTTATTGACTCATTCATTTAGCCAAATTTCTTCAGATACTTTTGGGTATTTTTCATTTGTTTATTATTTATTAAGGACACCTTCTGTAAATCCAAATATAAGGAACAAGATAATGAATGTTCAAAGATTTATTTGTGATTTGTATATGAATAGTGAATTGTATTGTTTCCCTTTCATATCATATTCTGAACAATTTTTTTTTTCACTCCGAAAATCTTCGAAAATCAGTACGAATAATTTTTTGAATCTTTTGAAAAAATATATTTCTACTTCTTCTATAAATTCAACTCTTTTAGCAAAAGGAGTCATAAAAACTGTTGTTTTAGAAAATGGAATACAGCTTCAATTTTTAAACAAATACCAAGGAATTAACAAAGGAATGAAGATTGTGGTTCTGATTAACGATTTTAATGTTGAGTGGTATTATAAGTCTTATCATTTGGCATCGATTGCTAAAAAAAAGAATCATCATGTTAAACAGGATTCATCTGATTATGCCAACCTTATATCAAATTCGACCCCATTTAGTAATAGTAATACAACAGTTCCTATTTTTGGTATAAGCCAATCATTCATTAATTTCAGGGAACCTCTATTATATGTTATTCTCTATGGGTTGGATTTTGCGCCATTTACTTTTTTCCACATTAATCTATATACAATTGGAGGCTTTTTTATTATTTCTAGAGGTTTGTCAGATCATGTTTTATGGAGCAGTTTCATGAAAAGTAATGGTTTAGGGAAGCTTAATTCTGAACAAAGATCATGCCTCGCTGAAAGAGTGATTGAAATTTCGATTCTATCAGCATTATTCGGACTTTATGATTTGCATGCTAACAATATTATGATAAAAATTTTAGGGGATGACATCAGTCTAAGTATTATTGATTTTGCATATTGCGATGATAATCAAGCCGTTCATTCGAGCGAGACTTTAATGAAAAACATGATTCAACTAATCGATATTATTAAGGCTGGAAACATTAATGATATCATCGTTTTTAATCAAAGCCACTCATTTCTTCGTTTTCTATCTAAAGAAGATTATTACTGTATATTCACAAACTTAACGGTGCATTCTAGAAAAGCATTTATCTCTTTATTTAATAGGATAAATGGAATAATCAATAAAAGATCAATCATGGTTTACTTCGAAGGGATCATTAATAATACTCCCTTACATGAATTACTTGCTGGAAATATACACTATTTATCAGGAGGGTTTAGCAATTATGTTAGCTTTATTAAACATCAAGTCGATATCATCAGACAAACAATGGAAACAACAATCAAACTTGATAACTTTTTCTTTGAGTCTTCATCAAAAGAGAGGTGCATTGGTGATTATTTAGGATTCACCGAGTTGGAAGCAATCCAAAGAATTGCCCCATATTTCTTTTGTAAAGAAGATTCAACTGAAATTAGGAAATGTAAATGTGTTGCTGAATTGATCGAGAAATTAAACACCTCCATATCACCAGATTGTGGATTCAAAAGAAGGCACATTGACAGAATCTATAGCTATTCAATCAATGAACTTGAAATCTATTCTCAGCATATTTCTGATTGCTTTAATAAGCTTTCTTCAAATCCATTCCTACAAGAAGAATGAAATATGGGACTGTTTTTACATATAACATGAAATTTATTGGCAATTGGAAAATTAATGGAATATTCAAGATTCACACATTATCCAAGAATTATTATTATTAAAAACACAATCCCGGGATAGATGATATTAAAAACATTAACAAAATATAATTTCGCACACTACTATTATTAAATTAACTTTGAAAAAGCTTTTTGATGTACCTAATCCGAAAAGATATTAAACACATTATCCTTTCTTCAGAAAATTTCTACTGTGATTCTGTTATTGTTGTGGGTTTAAATAGAATATTTTAATCGTTTGTAAAAGTATTTGAGGACTCTAACGATCATGGTGTAAATACTTGTTCTTATTGCGACATAATGGAAAATGATTTGATGTCTTATTCTGGGTGGCTTAAGAAGAAAGGAAAAAACCAAGGTCTATGGCATAAAAGGCATGTTAAATTATCCAGATCATCGCTCACTATTAGCAAAGAGGCTAACAATACATCAGTCGAACAAGTATTACCAATTAATAACGAGACTTTAGTAACCATATTGCCTGATGCTAGTACTCCTAGATTTCAAATTCAAGTCAAAGGCGAACCAGAGCCTGTTCTGTTTACTGGCCCTACTAACGAAGAGGTAAAAAGGTGGGTGGGGGCGATCCAAGCATCAATTAATCCAACTCCAAAGCTTTCTATGGATCACTTCCGTATTTTATCTGTGATTGGAAAAGGTTTTTACGGTAAGGTCATGTTGGTTCAAAAAATCGATAATGGTGAATTATACGCGATTAAATCTATTCGAAAGGCTCGCCTTTTAGAATCAGGAATGTCGGATTCTATTGTTGCTGAGAGAAATATAATGATGAAGATGCAACATCCATTTATTGTTACGTTGCATTTCGCTTTTCAGACAGAGACTAAGTTTTATCTCGGTCTAGAATATGCTCCTGGCGGGGAATTATTTTACTATATGGGTAATGTTGGTGTTGTTCCTCTGAACGATGCAAGACTATACATTGCTGAAATCGGATTAGCGCTATCTCATTTGCACTCTCATGGGATTGTATACAGAGATCTTAAACCGGAAAATATTTTATTCGACTCTGAGGGTCATATTAAGCTGACTGATTTTGGATTATCGAAAGATTTGTTGAAAACAGATACAGCAACCACATTTTGTGGAACATCCGAATATTTAGCTCCAGAAATTATTCTTAAGCAGCCATACAAATACTCAATTGATGAATGGGCTTTAGGTGTCCTAACATACGAGATGTTATTTGGAATCCCACCATTTTCCGATGATAATCGCTCAACTCTCTTCAAGAAAATCGTTGAAGAAGAGCCATTCTTCCCAGAAGGAACAGATCCTAGAGTAATGGATTTCATTTCGAAGCTTCTTGAAAAGGATCCTACGTCAAGGCCTACATTTGACTCAATGCGAACACACCCACTATTTGAAGGATTTGATTGGGACAAAGTTTACAACAAAGAATACTCACCATCATTTGTCCCCACTGTCCATGATAACAAAGTTCCTGTCAATTTTGATCCAGAGTTTACCTCAGAGATGGCGGCAGATTCATTTGTACAATCTACAATTGGTGAAATCGGCAATATTCAAGGATTCTCATTTGTCGACACGAATGTACTCGATTTTCCTTAGAGAACCCAGGTATAAAGCACTTTTTTCTGACGATGTGACACCTTTTTCTGAAAGTAAGACCTTAACCGTCTATTGACATTTGACCTGAAATGCGGTTTGATCGACCATGCATTGAGGGGTTTGGTCGGTCCTTTCTTTAAGATGGAAGGTGTTAAGCTTTTCGGTAAGTACTCCTATGAAGAGATCAATTTTGATGATCTCGACACAGCCCTCGTCCCATACATCTCAGCTCACGAGGATCATCGCGTAATGGTTCCACATACTGCAGGTCGTTATACCCATCACAAGTTCCAAAAGGTTAACTGCCCACTTGTTGAGCGCTTAGCTAACTGCCTTATGGCTCACGGCCGTAACTGTGGTAAGAAGCTTCTTGCCATTCGTATCGTTGAACAAGCTTTCGACATCATCAACCTTTCTACAGGCGAAAATCCACTTGTTGTTTTCGTTAAGGCTGTCCAATTCTGCGGTGCTCGCGAAGATTCCACACGTATTGGTGTTGGTGGTACTGTCAGACGCCAGGCTTGTGATGTTTCACCACTCCGCCGTGTTGACCAATCCCTTCACCTCATGACCGAAGGTGTTCGCAAGGCTGCTTTCAGAACATCCCGCTCAATCGCTGAATGTCTTGCTGATGAAATCGTTAATGCTTCCAAGGCTACCCAAGATTCATACGCTTTCCGCAAGAAGGACGAGCTTGAAAGAATCGCCAAGTCTAACCGCTAAAACTTACAATCAAGATAAATTATCGTTTTTCAATTCAAACTTTTACGGTTTTGTAAAGTAATGGGATCCTTTAGCTCCATCCAGCAGAAAAAAATATTGTATGTTTTTGTTTCTAATTCAGGTTTTTGGGTCTAGATAATGCAGGTAAAACCACTATTTTAAAGACTCTTCTTAGTGAAGATCCGGAATCAGTTTCTCCAACTCGGGGGTTTAATGTTAAGCAACTGAAGACGGGAAACTTCGAATTCAACATATGGGATGTTGGTGGACAGAAAGCGCTTCGAGCTTTTTGGGCAACATATTACGATAAGATTAATGCTATTGTGTGGGTAATCGACAGTTCAGATACGACACGGCTTGAGGAAACTGGGTTTGAGCTAGCAGAGCTTTTGCATGAAGAAAAATTAGCAGGAGTTCCGTTGCTAATTTTGGCAAATAAGCAAGATCTTGCTACAGCTAAAAATGCGGACGAGATAACGGTGGATTTAGAGCTCCATACTATAAGAAATAGGAATTGGCAGATTCAGGGTTGCTCAGCTATTACACAGGAAGGCCTTGAAGCGGGATTGAAATGGCTTAGGGAAGCATTTAGCTCAAAATCGAGGTAAATATATCAATTACAGTATTTAATTAGTGTTCTATAGCAAAAGAATGTGTTTTCATGAGTAATCTCAATCTATTATTAAACTCGGATACTTGAACCCTAACGTTAGAAATTTGGTCATATATCTCATATAAATCTCTCTCGTGAGATTTTTGTGCTTTTCTAGAGTCATTTTTGATTTGTGTGACTTTTTTATTCAAATCACCACATTCTTCTTCAGATTTCTTATGTTCAAGCAATATCTTGTCTCTTTCCTGCCTAAGTTTTGAAACAGCTTCTTTAATGTTTTTCAAATCGTTTTTCTCAATATCAAGTTGTTTTGAATTGTCCTGGAGGGAAGATTTCTTCCTGATGTCTCTCATAATGGGCTCAAGAATAGAACCTATATCATATATAGTGTTTTGAAGTTTTTTGTATGATGATTCTTTTTCTGCAAATTGCTTCTTATCATTTTCTTTCGCTGCAATAGTCTGATTCTGATTACTTATCAATGATTTTGCTTGAGCTATTCTTTCATCCAAATCATCAGGCTTGTGATGAATTTGAGACTCAAGAAGCTTGGTATTCTTTTGTGTGATGGATATGCTTTCTTTCAAAGAGTTTATGTGTTCCTGTATTTGTTCTTTCTGCATTTTCATTGTATCTAAGGATACTTGAAGGTCGGATTTACCATCTTCTATGTCCGAAATCCGTGATTCAACAGCCCTAATTCTGCTTCTTAAGTCATCAATTGTGTCGATATTGGCTTGATTTTCTTCTTGCTTTTGATTAATTTTGGACTTAATATCTTCTATATTTGCCCTTACAGCATTGTTCTGTCTCAAAAGCTCATTTCTATTCTCTTGCAAATCACGGAACTTCTGGAATAATCGAGCTTCTCTAAATTTAGCAAAATTAATCAGTCCACTAATTTGATGCGAAAACTGATTGGAATCGGGTTTGCTAAAAGATCGCAGAGAAAAGTCGTTCACACCAACAGAATCCATAATTTCGTTCAAACATCTATAAAAATTGAGGAACATAAAACCACTTTCTAGTTCATTATAACTATCAATCTCAAAATTAGATACAAATCTCGGTTTTTTCAAATCAGAATCGTCAAAATTTGTTAATAATGCAGCATATGCTTTAAAAACCGGAGTTACTGTCGAAATTTTTGGAGATTTAATAGTATTCATGTTGCAATTAATACCAGCCTCAATCAAAGCATGCAAAATTTCCTTATCAGGGAGGTCTGCAAAAGTGTACTCTGCCATAATTCTAAACGTGCATAAATAATCATCAGAAAAATCGATTCAAATAAACATCACAAATGATCCGATTTACATGAATATTTCAATTTAGAATAATCTACTGTATCAACGAAGTCATGCAAGATTATTTGCGGCATCTGTTCGGTATCATTGTTCCCCTTACTATTGTTTTGAGTATGATTAGTTCCTTTTTTAAGTTTTTCTGTTGTTCAGGTTGTTCTTTTTTTCCTTTTGAGTTTCAAAACGCGAACCGTGTAA